>Ga0206123_10000296_pt1 | contig 49548 bp, 41 predicted proteins | sample Helgoland_Spring_2_FD_160086 | JGI IMG/M metagenome (GOLD analysis project Ga0206123, IMG submission 160086) | Pelagic subsurface seawater microbial communities from Kabeltonne, Helgoland, North Sea - Helgoland_Spring_Bloom_20160316_1 | ecosystem: Environmental > Aquatic > Marine > Epipelagic ...
AAAAACAATATGCAGCCAGTCGCCAGTGATAAAGGGGGCCAACTATATTATACCGACTTCGCAATTTGGGTGTAAGGTTCATTAGAAAAATTTCATGGTATTTCATAGATAGTTTTCCTGAACCATAAATTTCATGCATTCCAGGAGATAAAAACATCATAATATCTACAATTGGATCACCGATAGCAGGGCATTGCCAATCAATTAGTCGCAACCCTTCTTTTCCTACTATCAAATTACCTGGAACAACATCTGTATGTAATAATACAGGTTCAATATCTGAAATTGATACATCTGGACATATCTTGATTAATTTATTTTTATGATAATTGTTTAGCTTGTTTATTATTTCAAGCCCAGTTTGTTTTATGTCTGATGGCAAATTTGAAAGAGTCCGGAATCCTTTTGGACATTTGTGTTTACGAATTCGAGTTAATAATTCTGATACAATCTCTATATCATAAGACCATGTGTGACCTTTAATATAATCATACAAAAGGATGTCACCAAAAGGCGTTTTTAAATACTTATAGGGCTTTGGCGCAATATCTGAACCATCAAGCCAAAGAAGACATCTATACTCTGCTTCTGGAGTATTATTGAAGAGTGGGTTAGTGTTTGTTTCTAAATACAGCTTACAAATTAAATCTTTTTCACCTATGAGCCGCCATACTTTATTTGTTTGCCCCCCCGTTTGAGCATGCCAGATAGTTTGATGTGATATTACTCTCTGCGTGACCAAATAATTTTGTAGTTGATTCTTTATTTCATGATCAAAATCCATTTTAAAGTTTTACGTTAGTATTGCATTCACCACAATGATTTCATCTTTTCAAAATGCATTAGTTTCATTAGAATATATATGTGGCTCTGTGGCTCAACTGGATAGAGCAGCCCCCTCCTAAGGGGCAGGTTGGTGGTTCGAATCCACCCAGGGCCGCCATGTACTGGCCTTAAGCAATTGTTATATATATAAAATATAATAATATAAAATTAGCCCCCACATTAGCCCCTACAGTATTGACTTGAACATTATATTTAGACACGCTCACGCGCCTGCGCTTAGGAACAATTGGTGCGTCTGGATGTTGCTTTAACAGCTACTAATCCTTAAATCTGAAAACCTTGTATTTACTTGATCAAAACCTAGTGTATCGTCATGAGACATTTTGGTGATTTGATAAAGAAAAAATAGAAAGTAATTTTATGCACCTATTTATTGCATTCATATTAGCTGCTTTAGTGAGATGATGTTTAGAAGATGAAGATGAGGGATTTGATGCAGGTCATAATTATGGGTATGCAGTTGGATATAATAGTGAATGTAAAATTAGGGCAACGTTTATGAAAGTGATATTGACAGTAAGGGATATTCACGTGGCTATAATGCAGGATTAGTAGATGGTGCTAATGATTGTAAGAAGCAAAGACATTAAATAAATAGAATGGTGTTCTCTTCATTAAGTGAAAATTATGCTGGTAAATCTAATTTATTAGCTATTTAAGTTTTTAGATGTTTAATTTAAGCTATTTATGAAGGAGTACTTTTTAATGGGTCTAGAAGACACATCGCCTAAAGTTTGGTTATTTCAAAAATCTATTTATTCAAATATTGCCAAAGCATATCTTTATATATTGTTTGGTCGAAACAACTTAGTAAGATTGGCTTTAAAGATGCGATTGAAGGATAGGCGGGATGCTCTCAAACGCAGAAATCACTCATTAACGACTTTACACAAATTGTTGGAAAGTATTAGGAATAAATCTTTAAACAAATACCCACACTTTGATTATGGAGCGGGGTACAACTATCAGTCTAATCTAGAGTTGAATTTATCTGGATTTAGATCAACAGAAAAAAGAGTTGCAGCTTTAAACCTTGTTGAAAGGCTTTCGGAAAAAACAGTTTTGGACATTGGTTCGAATATGGGCTCTATTTTGTTTAATGTTCGTGAATCTATAAAATTTGGATTGGGTGTCGAAATTAATGAATTTCTGGTGGAACAGTCAGAGTTGATCTCTAATTATCTAAAAAGTACTGAAAAATTGAAATTTTCAAACATCCCTTTTGAAGATCTAAATAAGGATTCATCTACATTTGACGTTATCTTATCATTTGCTAATCATTCCACTTTTGATGGTAATACTAAGCAGTCTCTAGACTCATATTTTGATAAAATACATGAATTGTTAGCAGAGGGCGGGCAGCTCATTTTTGAGAGCCATCCACCGGAAATAGAACCTATCGATACTTTGAATAACACTATTAATCTAATTAAGAAATATTTTATTACAACCAAAATAGAGGTAAAAGGCCTTGATGGTTTTCTCGATAAAAACAGAACTTATTTTATATGCAAAAAGAAGGTTAAGTAACTCAAAAAGATAATATTTTTTTATTGCACACAGTTTGAATTAGGGGTAGTTACTGGATTTTAAAATGCTAAAATTTTATACCAACTGGTTTAAAAATATTACTGCAAGGTAATGCATATATGCAAAGAGTATCACCCATATATAATAGCTTAATTATATTAACTCCGTTTATGTTGTTTTTACTTGGAAATAACGATAGTGTTAATTTATATCAAAAGATTATTGTAATTCTAGTTGGATTATTAATAGTTTCCATTTTTTATATTTCATTATTAATTATTAATGCACTTTGTCCAAAACACAAAAATTGGATGAGACCATTCCTGTCAATAAGTATTTTCATTGCTTTCAGCTATGCTCAGTGGAACCTTGATAATAAGTTGTATGCATTCTTATTCTTAGTTATGCCATTACTAATCGCAATATCTATCTCAAGAATATACTTTGTAGAAAAGTTTTTTTCGACTTTAATATGTGTTATGTTTGTAGTGATTTCATCACAGTTTATATATCTGCAATATAATCAATATGCCTCCGTAAAAAAAGAAAGCAGTACAGGAAGTTCGCAACTCAGTAAAAGCCAAATATCGACCACGCCTAACATTTATTTAGTCCTTTTGGATGCATACTCAAGGAAGGACACTTTGGCTGAGTTAGGTTTTGATAACTCGAAGTTTATTGATTTTTTAAAAACGAAAGATTTCTTTGTTGCAGATAAATCGAACGCAAACTACATCTCAACACGGCTTTCGCTCTTTACTTTATATATGATGAAATATCCTGAAGCACACATCACATATAAATCCCCAGAATTGAATGAAGTGCTTAAAGGAAAAAATTCTGTAATTTCAAAGTTTCGGTCATTAGGCTATACACATGTTAGGATGGGGCCAAATCAAAGTTTCCCTCAGGATTGTTCTGGTATAGAAGATGTCTGCCTGTATAAAATAAATGAAGTAAATGGCACAGCATATGGCTATGGAAACATTTTCATACATTTACTCTCAATGTCTCCATTACTCAAATTAATAAAATATTTTGATCTCTTATCAAACCTCACTAACCCAGATCGTTATGTGAAGGCAACAATCAAGAATGCGGACGAAAGCTTACAAAATAGAGCAAACCAACTTCAGGGACCATTATTCGTTGAGATAAATGTATGGCAACCCCATGCTCCATATTTATTTCAAGAAGATTGCGATAGAAGGCCAGAAATAATTGTAGGCTTAAACGCTTGGGTGGATTCATCTAAGAAAGCCTACATAGATGAGATTGTTTGTGCGAATATACAATTAATTGACTTTGTTAATAACATAACTCGAATAGATGAAAAGGGCATCGTGATTATTATGTCAGATCATGGCCACAGCTTTTTCTTTGATAGAGAGACAAAAGTAGAAGATTATTCTGAAGCTTCAATGAGAGCAAGATTATCCAATTTAGTAACGGCAAAATTACCGTCGCACTGCTCGCAATATTTGTACTCAAGCATTACACCAGTCAATATCTTTCCAATAGTGTTTGCCTGCCTAAAAAACGTACAACCGACACTATTAAATGATCTATCATTTAAGCATCAACTCGGTAATAATTTCAAGTCAACAAAAAATATATTAGTTGAGACGCGTGATGAATAAGCCAGCAAGATAGAACAAATCAAAATACTACCGCGTTTCAAAAAAAGATTTTATTACTTGCTTCCTCATTTTTTTATGCATGTAGTGGAAAGTGATTCCATCAGAGTAATCCTGTTTTGATGACATAACACTGTTGAACTTATTTGTTTTTAATATTGTATCTCTCAAAATTACGGCCCGCAACCAAGGATCTATAAAGCTGTAGATTAAGCGATAGAGCATTTTTTCACTAAGTTTTTGAGTAGCCTTTGGAAGTTTTAATTTTGGTAAAAACTGTGCATTAATAATATCCCCAGTATCTATTCCAGAGTTCATTATAAAACAAGTGGCAGAAGGTCGACCAGCGAGCATGGATGACCAATAAAAACAATCTGCTCCTTTAATATCTGGCAAGTAACCTGGATGAACGTGCAAAAGTTTTGCTCCAGTATGATCAAATATTTTTTTTGGTATGATGCCACCCCCAGTATACAAAATAAACTCAGACGGTGATTTTTTTATAGTATCTAAAAATCTTTTATCTTCAAAGCTGTCATATAGTACCCGAACAACTTCATCGCAAAATGTCTCAAGCGAATTAAATTTTACTAGACCCATGATGGAGCGTTTTTTTATATGTAAAGTCCTATGAAGCTCGTCGAAAAGTATGTTGCAGTTATTTTCATGCTTTTTTAAAAGATATTTTGGCCAATATGAGATTTTCAATGACTGTATAGCGTGTATATACTTATGACGTAAAATCAGCGGTAGAAATTTTCCAATTTTCTTTTTATTAACTATATCACGTTCAGGTATCAGATGAATTAATCGTCTGGGCTTAAGGCGCAGCGAATGAAGCATTTCAAGATATGCTCGCCCTATTGGGTTTTCGTAGAAAAGCACATCAATTGGTAATATTGAAAAATCATTATCCGCCGTTGGTAAATCCTGTGAGCTTTTAGAAAGCTCTAAATTTTGTTGGTTTTTATTATACTTTAATAAATTCTTGAACATTTCATTTTGTAATATAACAAGTTGTTCTGGCGCTTGGAGTAAGCAGTTGGGGAGATCTATCTTGTCAAAAACCTTCCAACAAACATTTATATATTTGGCTAGTTTGTCTATTTTATGACATTTTTCATTAGCTAGAAGCACCCTTAAGAATAAAAAACCTGCAAATATTTGCATTAAATCTAACTCTAAACATTCATTATAGCCGCTCATCCACTCTGAGAAATAGTATTTTTTAATTTTACCTTTGATATCGTATTGTTTGCTTAAAAAGTCTAAATCTTGATCGGCATAATTAAATTCCTCAATATTCTTCACCAATTTTTCTAAGATTTTTATAGTGGTATTCACAGAAATATCTGGCTCATCAAGGTCGTATAGTTTGAGCAATGGTTTACTAAATAACGCTAATTCAACTTTTAAGCATGATATATTAATCATTTTTAATAAACTGTTGCAAGATAGAGCCAAAAATAGTTGTGGAAACCCAAAACAATATTAAAGCCGCTGGAAATGGATAAAAAATTATTGAAAATAATGCTCCAAGTAAAAATATATTGACTTTTTGGTTTATTAGAATTGATAATTTTGCATTTTGACTGGAGTGCAATAACGCAGACATAGTACTTATGAGCAACATAAAAACAGGTAATAAATGAAGACTATTCCCCATTAAAGGAATTTCAAACGAAAGTTTGTAGATGCTATCAGGATACGCAAGATCATTAATCCACCAAAAGGACTGATCAGACAATTGATAAGAATCTCCCAGAACATTAAAGATCGCAATTAAAAATGGCATCGGGAAAATTGTGTAAATCAAAGGTCTGAGTGTGTAAAAGGGCGTTACGCCAGCTTCTCGATAAATTTTCATAAGTTCATCATGTGCTTCAGCTCCAGTTTTTCTTGCCGTTACATCAGATAATAAAGGTTTAATATGATTCTTTATATAGGCAACTTTTCGCTTTGATCGGGACAAAAGTATTTCAATCGGTATAAAAAAAAATTTAAAAAGAAATGCAAAGAAAATAATATTGATTGCCCAATTTTTAGTAACATTATCATTTAAACCCACAAAAAGTTTCTCGGTAAAATTACTTAAATATTTAAGTGGGGACCAAAGATGCCAATATTTTAAATTATAGAGCGAACCATCAGCTGACGTTAAATTCGATTTAACTATAATTCTTCCACTTATGGACTCATCAGCATAAAAATTTTGAGATATTTCGTTGTTATTATGAAATATCAGTTTTTCTTTAGAAAAAGAAACAGTACTTGATGTGGAAGCGATAACTAAAGCTTTATAACGGCCAGCAATAATTAACTTGTCTTTCTGGTGCAGAAAGTAGGGAGTTTCACTAATACTAATTAATGTGTCTTCATGTAAAATAAATACTCTTATCTTACCATAGTAGTTTGCCAAGCCAAAAAAGTTGTAGTTGTCTTTTATATTTTCATCTATGTAGTCATTTATGGTGGTTATATTGAGCACAGGACTAGGTGTCGAGGCAGTTAAAAATGTCGTATAAAACAAGCTAATTAAAATAAGAGGAACTGCAATTAATTTTCTTGATAAAGTATATAGCATTGTTCTGCCTCGTAGCTTTTTTAATCTGACAATCAAAGTTTCGAATATATATTTATTGGCTCAAAAATCATCAGTAGTGCAGCTCAAAAGGTAAAACAGGCCGACACAATATACTATTACTTCAAATAAATGATTACCAAAAGTTAATTTTTAAATTAACTTGAGCGACTTAAGAAAGTTAATGAAAGCTTCGTCTGATTTCATCAAATTATAAACATATTTTTTGGTTAGTAATTCAAACTTACTCTGATCTAATTTATGTTTACATTCAATTATTGCATTTTCGATAGGGCTCTTAATATCCCAAATCGTACCAATTTCATTCCTGATAGAAACTTCTAAAGGAACTAAGTTTATGTCTAAATACCTCGGGTTGTTTATCTTTTTAGGTACATTGCAGAATATGACAGGTTTTTTAAATCCAAGCGCATATTCTAGCGCAACACCAGACCAATCACTTATCATTATGTCAGAAGACCAAAGGCTATCATATCCTTGGACATCAACTTCCAATATTACTCTATCATCCAAAGAAAAAGTATTTCGAATTTCAATAATTTTTTCATTATTAAATTTAATAGTTTGTGGATGGGGGCGAACTATTACCATATGCCTTAATTCCAATAACTTTTTTATTAATTTAAAACAGAGGCCACTTTCAATTATTCCCTCTGGCCCCCATGAGGGCGCAATCAATATCAACAATTGCTCTTTATTGTTATCAAAAGCGATAGATTTTTTTACTTTTTGCTCACCATATTTAATTAATCGATCCAAGCGAGGGTATCCAAATTTCACTAAATTTTTGTTTCTTAAGTTATAATGTCTCTCAGTTGCCTCTATTTCAGCAATATGATGGGGGCCAGCACACAAGATGGTATCATAGTGATCAAATGCACTGTAACGGTAAATCATGTGTGAACTAACTAGAGAGTGCTGAGTATAAGCGTAATGAACATTAAATCGTGAACGTTTTAATTGGAAATTATTCAAGTCGGGCATCGTAAGAATTAATAGTTGAGTATTAATATTTTCAAATATATAATTCCGGACATAGCCTGAACCGATAAAAAAGCTATTTAAACGTGGATGGCTTACTGCTAAAATAGGGTCATTTCTAGATGAGCTTAACAAACAAACATTTATGTTTGTTTGTTCCAAAACCGTTTTCAAAAGTAATTCTAGATGAGGGTAATAATTTGCGCTCTCACTATAGAAAGTAATTCTTCTACTTTCACTTGTTAAAGTTGAAAAATTTATTGCGCTCTTAAGTGCCAATGCTCTTTCTATAATATTATTTATCATGCCGCCAAAGCGCATCAAGTCCTCCGCTCTTTTTTAGGCGCTCATAATTTAGAAGGTCACTGACGGTATCAACCTCAAGCCAGCCGTGACTTACATGCGCAGGCACAACTTCCCAGTTAGAATCAATCAAGAGCTGAAGGAGGCTAGTCATGTACATGTTGGTAAATGTATTACCATCGTATAATCTAGTGCGATCCAAGCGATCATAAAACTGCAAAAAGTCTGCTATTTTATTCTTAGAGATCTTAATTAATCCAGTGTACTGACTTTCAATTTCATCAAGTCTTTTTGGCTTCTTCCCAATCTCAATAATTCTACCACTAAAATTATCAAACTTCATAGTTTCTGCATCAATGAGTGGATTTTCATTACGAATTGACCATAAATCAATCCAATCATCATCTACCATTACGACAATATCACCTTTTTTTTTCAAAATTGTTTCTAAATTGTCTCTTTGATAGATGATGTCACCATACGAAATAATTAAGTCTTCTTTTGTCTCTTCAATAAAACTACGTGCTGCAAATAAACTCTCTACCATGTTTGTTCGGTCAAAATCAGGGTTAAGGTATAAACTATGCCCAATTTTATCAAATGCGTTAGCTTCAAAGCCTGTGGAAATCGCAATATCTTCTATACCTGCATCCATTAAAATCTCTAGCTGATAAGATATCAATGGTCGTCCAAGGAAAGCTACCAAAGCCTTAGGCAAATGATTTGTAAATGGCCTTAACCGTTTTCCCTCTCCAGCCGCAAGAATTAAAGACCTAGTCATAATTCAAAATGCCTCTTCATCAAGTCCAAATCAGTCTTTTTTACTGGTTTTTCGCGTTCGGGATGCCACATAATCCCCAATATTTTATATAAATTGTGGTGAAAAGCTTCAATATTGCCATCAGAGTCTTGAGCGAGTGGCAGAAGGTCGGAGCCTAAACCATCGAATGGGATTGCGTAATTATGAAAGCTATTTACGTCATCATGATTAAGTTTAATTTTTGGATTTTTTATTTCAAATATTGTATGACGAGTAGATATATGCCCATAAACCTTAGTGCCGCAACCATTAAAATAAGTGTTGATTAATTGCATGCCACGGCAAACCCCGAGTATCGGACACTGCATCTTGATAGCAAATTTCAACAGGTCGAATTCAAATTGATCTCTTGTTTCACTTAATTTTTTTGATTTTAAGGATTTGTTTTCGAATTGAGTTAGTGAATTTCCTCCACTAAATATTAACCCGTCTAGCGTTTGAATTTCTAATATATCCTTATTATCTTCTCCTGTTGTCAGAGGCAAAGGTATTGGCACAGCACCCATCAACTTAATTAAACTAAACCAATTTACATCTAGACCTACCAATGTTTCATCATAATCTGGATGCTCGATTAACTTTTGAGTTATGCCAATTCGTTTTCTATACATGCTCAATTACTCCTCGGGAACAATCCAACTGAGCCAGTCCACTTTTAAACTCTTCAAACAGTAGATCACCAACACCAATAGCTGCTGGGATATTTAATTCTGCACAGCGAATTGCCATATGCGAATTTGCTCCACCATAACGAGTGATAAGCCCGGCAATATCATAACTAAAAATCCAGTCAAAGCCTGGATCAGCATTCTCAATAACTACAATTGTCTTGTCAATGAGTTCATGATTGTCTGCGGTCAATAATAAGAGCTCGGCGGTGACGGTTTTAGCAGTTACAAAGTTTGGAAGCATTTTTGCAATTTCAAAAGCCGTAAAGTCGCCTTCAAAGGAAATGAAATTAGGAAGTTTTACTTTTTGTTTGAAAGAAGATTTTTTCCTTTGTTTGATCAATTCCAATAAGTCTTTTTCAACTAATTCACCTACACGAACTTTAGCAATATCAGAAAAACTTAAAAAGCTAATTTGTTCACGCGACAAACCAATAACCTTTCCATAAGAACCCAGTAAGTCCAAGGCTAAACTAATATTACGTGAAAATTTAAATTTCACTTTTTCTCTAGCTTGAATTCCTGCCACAAGGAATTGTATCACTTCATCGGTTACCAAGGTTTTTGATAGATCACCTATAACATCCTTGATTCCTACCATCTCCACATCAGAAAATTCAAATTTTTGATTCACTGATTGCTTTAATTTGGGTCGTTTAAAATAAAAACTTGGATTTTCCCAATAAGCAATTTGGTTTATGTCATAGGTGCCTGGGCGCAAGTGACCATAACGATTAATTAGATCTTGAGTGGTATTACATTCGTGAACGAGATCTTCTTGAAACTCCGATGTTACCGTGGGGACACTGCGCTGAAATTCCAACATTCTTGTTTCGGTTAGAATTTTTTGTTTAACGAGGCTATTTAAAAAAGTTATAGATACAAAGCCCGCTCTTGCTGCATGTGCAAAAGCCAAAGTTCCATACATTCTACAGTCTTCAATTAATTGATAAATTTTTTGGATCGAAGAGCACTCACTATCACGTACTTTTTCAAATCTAGCCATAAGAGTTTCTATAGAAGAAATATCTGAATTCAACCTTGTGAACGCTTTAGTAGTTAAATTCTTTAGGGACAATTCTAGAATTTCCAAATCATGATTTGACAAGTCATGATTTGGAAACCTCTGTTTGAACTCTTCTTTAAAGTTTTGTGTCCAAATAGTAAAAACTACTTCAAGTTCAACTTTATCATGGAGGTGAGGTTCATTAATAAGTTTACTCATATAAATAGATACTAGTTTTAAAGCCAATATCTCAGGCAAATCAGCAGGAATGAGCGAATTTATCGAAGCTCGGCAGTCAATGTATGGGTGCCCACAAAACATATGTACTAAGGGGGCAGGGCGTACATCTCTGTATCCATATTGGCATCGCTGTGTAGCCCAGTTTTTTTCAGTTATTAAATGTCGATATAAACTTACAGCAAGATCGCTAGGATTGTAACCAATTATCTCAGCAGGATTCCAATCAGTCATACTGGAGAAAAAAGTATTTTCTCCAAGAATCTGAGGTGCTGGCGTCTGCCATTTTTTAAAATCATTTTTAGCTTCATTAATGGCATCTGAAATTGCATCTAATTCGGATACAGGAGAAGGATTATTAGTAACAATTGGCCTTACTTGAAAGGTGAAAATAGCACCACTGTGATTAACCGCAAATTCGATATCTAATCTGTCATACCCTAAAACGTACTCAATTTCATGCACAGCATTTAATACATCAGATATTCGCGGATCAATCTTAAGGACGTTCTCTACACTTGACTTTAATGCAACCACTGTCCTGACCTCGTCAGTACTACCTGATGTTATAGTATCACTTCTTCCTGACGTATCATCATAGTTGACTACATAATAAGGCGCCCCAGTTGTTAAATCACATGTGAATACAACACCTGAGATCTCAATATCTTCAATAAAGTTTTGAACTAAAATTTGCGAAGTTAAGTCTTCGTTGTTATAAAAGCTTATTACAAAATCAATAGCGTCAATAATCTTTGATGCTATTGAGCTATCTACATCTAAAACACTTTCGAACGCTCCAGCATTAGAAGATGCCCAACTATCTTCTAACTTAGAGCTTGAACGTATTATTATCTTTTTCTGAAGAAATAAGCTTTGTATTTCATCTACAATTTCTAATTGATTACTCTTCCAATCATTCGCCGTAAATGTAACTTGATCACAAACTTGGCTTTCAGATAGAACATCCCGCAAACGTTCCAAGGTTTCAGCCTTTGTACCCATTATGAAATGCGCCAGATCTTCAGATTGGTTCATTTCGGTCCAGTCTCCAAATACATCAAGGTAATTCACCAAAAAACCAGCCTTTTCAATCTCACAAAAAGCTTCAATAAAGTTAATAGTCTTTCAATAATTTCTGTTAAAAACCTTTAGCCACTCAATTACTTTTGCGCTCATCTTGACTAAGCCAGTGAACTCTACTTCCCGACGATCATCTAGTTTAATTACTTCTGCAATGGAACTATCTTGACGGGTGCGTCCCTGAAAGCGGTGCCTCCATTCACTATCAATAACAACAACACAATCACCTTCCGACTCCAAAAGCTGGGTAATGGTGTCACTTTTGAATAAAGTATCACCATACATAGATATACAATCTGTTGGCACCTTTTGCTGAACACTTAAGAAAGATTGAAGGGCGTTTTTGTGATCGTAAGCGTGTAAAAAGTTGAGTCTCGGAAATCTATCCCTAATTTGGACAAAATTATGACCCACGACCACAAAGGGATCATTGGTCGATATACATTTTTTGAAGGTTCGTATTTGCCAATCCAGCAAACTGCTATCGATTGAAAGTGATAGAAGGCTACTATTATCCTCACCTGCGGCTAAAATGTAAGTGGATGGGATTGTCAATGCAGTTGCTTCTAGTAGTTTTCGTTTTTCTCATCCTCGGCTTTAGGCGGCTTTGAGAGCCCAAAAATCGATAAGATTTTGAACCAAAATGTCTTCAGAACAACACCAATTGCAACAAAAAATCCAATCACTAAACCAATAATTGCACTACCTGATCCTGGGTCAATGTAGGCTAATGCCTGCGTAGGCATAAGTAATAAGAAAGAAGCAAAAAAGATCGGGAATGATTTTTTCATTTAGAAATCTCCAATGGTGCTTAAAAGTATCAATTTAATATTACAATGGGCATACCTTGCTAGTCAACAGCATTGTCAGACAAACATGACGCGCTAGCAGCTAATCCTTAATTCTGGTGAATGACAACACATAATCCATTCATTTGTTTCAAAACATCTCCTGAGATCATCCGCTTAGCATTGATGTAATACGTGCGTTACCTGTTGAGTTTCCGTTAAATTAAATATACCTTGAATGAACGTGGCACCTTGAGACGTGATAGGCTTTATCTGACAACAGCACCAAATAAATCTAATCAGGATTTCGAAAATAATATACTAATTAATTACTCAAATTTTTATAAATAAATCTGTAATATCAATTTTCAAAAGTTAAATATTTTTTGTATTTTGTTGATAATCTATATAGATTTCTATTTAATATTCTAGCTTTCTTGCAACACGGTAAAGACGTGTAAAAAATAACTTTATAATTCTAAAATTAACCAATAACCTCAAGTTAACGTAAATTCCAAGATTATTTAGATTTTCTATCGCTAAAGACTTAGTTGCTTTAGTGAAGCCGCCTTTTGTTCCTTCTTCAAAACAAGCATTGACAGTCATGGTGTCAAATCCAAAGCTGTTTTTGAACAGAAAATACAATACTTCAGATTTCATGACCAATGTACTTGGCATATTTGTTTTAGTAATTTTACGCTTGATGTAATCTATCTCATATGAGATTTTTAAATCAGTCACTTCAACAACAAATGGCTTAAAAACAGGGACTGGACTTAATAATCTACATAACCTCATCAATATAATATTATTATTATTTGAAATACGGTTACAATATTGATCAAAAGCTTCACTTATTTGAGCCTCTTTAATTAACTGAAATGAATGTTTTTTACGTTTTGGCAATTTTTCGTATAATGCATCCCAATAATCTATAGCATCTGAACTTGAAATATTTTTGTTTACCCCACCCATTATATCTTTTGGCTTCATGAAAACTATTTTTGCAGTAGAATTTGCCAGTACTTTTTTTACTTCTGAAGGTTTATTTACTGCGTCATTCAAATAAAAATTTTCTTGATTTGAAAAATAAATAAAACTTGCAAAAGGTATTACTATTTTTGGCGCAAAATATTCAATTTGCATTTTCATAGTTTCTAATTTTTCTTCTGCCGCTTCTTTGCGCCATCTCTTGTTTAACTTACCACCTTTCCAGGCCGCAAAACTAAACTGAGTTAATAAAACATCAACTTTACCAGTTACACATAAAACTTCTTTTGCCCTATTTATTGATGTAACTTCACAATCATTTAGGTTTAATATTTTTTCATTTCCATTTTCTATAAGTAAACCTGAATCATAAAAACCATCTTTAATACAAGTAATTGAAAATTTATCATCAAGACTTAACTTCTCATTAAACCGCAATTCAATATACTTGAGATCTGCTTTTTTTAAAAAACCCACAACACGTTTATCACTTGTATTTTGAAACAAAATTTTTATTGATCGAGCTTTTATAAGTTTAGTAAACTTCTTGAAAAATAAAATTGAAAAATGATCTGGATGCTCGTGTGAAATCCAAATATGTGTTATTTTTTTTAAAATTACTTCAACATCATCATCTGAAGTTTCAGTTAATAAATTCCAACCTTTATTAAAAGCATCCCCCTGATACCATGGATCCGTAAGAATACTTATGTTCTTACCCTTAACTATTACAGAAGCATGATTGACAAATTCAATCTCAGTATTCATAAAATAGATCTTTCAAAGTTTGTAATAACATAATACATAATATATCATAATGACATGATAGATGCTTTTCAATAACTTACTTATAAATTTTTGTAACATTTAATGTATTAATATTGGTATTTAACTGTGAATAAATTTCTTTACGTATATCTTTTTGTAACTTTACTAAATACACAACCATTATTTTCTCAAGACACTGATTTGATTATGAGTGCTGGTACTTCTTTCAATTCAGAAAATAATTTAATTTTTTATAATAATATAAGAGCTCAAAATAATAGTAATATTAATTTCAATCTGGAATATTTAAATAGAAATTTATCATCAAAATTATCACTTAATTTTGATGATCATGATAAACTTAACTATGACGGCTCATATCTTAATTATAAAAAAGGAATAGCAAATTTAAGTATTGGTAAAGTTGACCGTATCTGGTCCTTTTCAAAAAAATCATCTCTTATCTTATCTTCAAATAGTAGGCCATTAGAAGCAATTTCTATAAATTTAAAAAATAAATTTAATACTAAATGGTTGCCCCCAGCAGCTAATTGGTCAGTTGAGATTGTTAATGGCTCGAGTAAAAACTCATTAAATGGTGAGAATTCAATGTTATCAGGTGCAAGAATTATATTCAGCCCAGTTGAAAGATTAAGTTTTGAATTTTTACAAACAGCACAATGGGGTAATCAAAATGATAAGCCATATTCAACTAATATTGATGTATTCTTACCTATCAATACAAATATTGGATCAAATTCCAATATTAATAAGATGGCCGGTTTTGGATTATCATATTCAGTACCTTCAAATGAAAATACCTACCGCTTTTATAGTCAAGCAATAGGCGAGGACGAAGCTGGTAATTTACCGTCATGTTATGCGTGGATGGCAGGCATGGAACTATCAGCCACAGAAATGAAATTTCCAACAACCTTAACAATTGAAGCTGTTGATACACGTGTGAAAAAAAGTACAAATGGAAATTGTGGGGCAAACACATTCTATAACAATAATACTTATGATTATATCAACTATGGTACTGTGTTAGGTGTACCAATTGATACAGAGGGTACTTCACTAGAAATATTTGGACAATCTCGGGTAAATGAGAATCTAAGTATTAATTATTCATCAAAGTTTTTTTCAATTAAAGATAAAGATTATTTACAACATCGTTTATCGTCCAAGCGCAGTTTGGGAGCAATAACATCAATAGGCGTTAATTGGAAAAAAAATGGGATTAGTTTAGGCGGAAGTATTAGCTATCAAGACTTAATATTAGATAAAGCCAATGTATCAAGTGGTACAATATTTAGCTTATTTTCCTCAATTAAATTTTAGCAATTTCTCATGCCTAATAAAAAAGTGTGTATATTAAACATACTAGCGCCTTATTTACCCATGCCTCTTATTATTGTGATAATTGTATTACCAATAATCTTTAATTCAATAGTATAATTTACATTCTGTATATAATAATTATCAACGGATACTTTTTTTGCAGTTGCTTCCAAACCTTCAGCGTATCCCAATCTAATTTGTGATAAACCAGTAATACCAGGGCGAATAATATGTCGTTCTCGATATCCATTAACATTTTTCAAATATTCTAGAGCATGTATATAATAGTCAGGCCTTGGTCCAATTAAACTCATCTCGCCCTTTAAAACATTCAAAATTTGAGGCAATTCATCAATTCGGCTTTTACGTAAAATTTTACCAAAAGATGTAATTCTGTTTGTTTCAATCGGATCATCATATTTTCTAGTAATTTCCTTGACAGGCAGCATAGTACGAAATTTAACTGCAGAAAAAACACAACAGTTTTTACCCATACGATCCTGAATAAAAAGCAAACTTCCTGAGTTAAAAAAATAATTAAAAAGTAGTATAATTATCGAAACAATTAAAAGTAACGGAATGAGCATCAAGCATACAAATATATCAAACAAACGTTTGTTTATCCAAAACATTTTATTTCCGAATGTACGATTAGAAATATTCATATATAAACCTATAAATTCATCCACAATATACTATATCAAAGTGATATAACAAGTTAATTGTAATTCATATATTTTTTCCAAAGTTTATCTAAATTTTTTCTCCTAAAGCTTTTCAAGCTTAGCTTTCTTAAGCCAAAAATACTATCTTTTGAGGAGATTATGGTGTTTGTTCCAAAATTTTCTTTATTTAGAATATTTTCAAATTTTAAATTAAAAAACATATTTATGTCAGAATTATTTTTTATTTGATCAAGACCCATTTGAAATTTCATATTTTCATCCCCAAATGTAGCATAAATTTCTGATACTACTTTCTTATCTTGTTCTTGAATGCCTACAGTAAAATCAAATTGGTTTGCTATATCAAACCAAGTATTGCCAATGCTAACATTTAGGTGATCTGACTTAAATTCGTGATTTATATTTCCATAAAACTCTGAATTTTCATTGTAATAAAGTTTTACAAATTTTGCATTAAATGCTGTATATTCACCATTAGCCCGTTCAACACCAAAATTACTAAGAGCATTTTTTGATAAAATAACGTCTTTATTTAAGTTTACTCCAAAAGATATTTTTTCTTTGTTTTTTAAAAATAATCCTGCATTAATATTAGATAAAATATTTTGGCTTAGAATTAAGTTTGAATTATTATCTGATATAATGATATCTATATTTTTTGATTTATTTGACTGAAATTTAAGCCCATTGTCTATTTGTGGGCTTAAATAAAAAAGGTCAGATGCATCTGCATGTTTTTTTGATATATAATGTGCGTCCCTTGGAATTGAAAAACTATACCTAGTTTTTTCTTTAATTTTTGGTGTTAAGAGTACACTTCTTTTTTGTGGATGTTCTGTAAAATAGCGGTCAATATTGTCCACATTAGATTTGCTAGAATTACTTAGTATGTATTCAATTTCTTCTGCCTGAATAGTCATAGGCATTAGCAATATAATCATTATTATATTATAATATTTTCCAAATATCCTAATTAACATTATTTATGGCTAAGATTGATGTCGCAATATTGCCCAAAACTCTAGATACAATATCTGTTAACCCTAGTACTGATAATTTATCAATTTTAGGTGGTACAACAAGGACAGAACCAACTGGAATAACTGTATTATTATCTACCAAGCGACTTTCTCCGTTTGGTAATAGTATATAAGCTTTTCGAATGTCTGCCATTTTTGTTAAACCACCCGCAGAAAATATATAATCTTTATAAGTTTTGTTTTGGTTGTAGCTTGCAACTGTACTTCTCTGAACAGCACCAATTACGGACACATGTGATGGCCTTTTAGGAAGCGTCAATTTATCACCATCTTGTAAGTAAAAATTATTACCATAATCCATTATGTTTATTGTCATTCTGCCTGTTGTTGGCAAATTCCTTAATTGTTGAGCAAAACCTAAAACTGCTGATATTTGCTCACCAACCCCCTCAATATCAGATTGTGCCAATGTAAGAACGGACGCCTCTAATTGGCCTGCTAAGATGTTATTAGATGCTTTTTCTTGAGCTCGAATTGATTCTCTCTCTAAAACAGCGCCTAGAGGATAAGCTGTGTCTGATAAACCTCCAGCTCGTTGTATTACTTCTTTTAAAGACTCATTTCTAGAAAAGGGATAATTGCCAGGAAGCATGAATTCTCCTGATAAATTAATAAACCCATTTATGGCTTGGTTAATTGCTCTAGGTACAGTTACATAAAACTCACCCGAAAGAATAGTATCATTCATCGTCAAGCTATCTATTTTAAAAGTTGTGGGCTCTGTTATGACTAGTGTATCGTTTTCTATTATAGATTTTGTAACTACAATATTGGAAGATGCTTTTGAATTTAATACGCCTGCTAATTCGATAAAGTCTTTCAATCTCGTTTTATCGGCTAATGGATATGCTCCAGGGAACAAAACTGCGCCATTAATAATTCGAAGTTTTGAAGCCATGAACTTTGGAATATAATCTAAAAAATTATTCGATTGATTTAATTCATCATCTATATTTTCAGTACTCGCATCTCTCGTAATCTTAGTCTTAATTTGATCTAAGTTTTCAGCTTCAAGAGTGTCTACTGCAAGCTCAGGGCCACTATTTTCAAAAACATTTTTAGTGGAAGGTTTGTCTTTTAGGAGAACTTGTTCATCACTAATATTTAAAAAATTATTTCTGATATATTGTTTGGAAAACATATAAACTGTACTGAATTCATTCGCGATTATATTTTCAAAGTCAGAAAAAAATGTAGCTGAATCGTAAGAACGTAAGCTCCATGTATCATCATTAATTTGATTAGCACTTAAACCAATAAATAATTTATAAAAATCATCTGAATTCGTAATGTTAGAAAATATTTTTAGTTTTGAAAAAGAGTGGTTTGGGGCTAGAAGATAAGTTAACTTTCCATCATAATAAACTTTTACTGCGTCACTTGCCTTTACATCATTCATTAAAGCTGAGGAAGCTGTAAAGTTATATGAATTTATTAATCTGCGATATATACCTTGGCTGATCAAATTAATGGTATCGTTTTTATTAATATTGAATTCATAGTTTATATTTTTTATTTTTACTATTGAATTTTTATCCGTATTTTGAACCATTACAAATTCGTTTTGTATATTAGGCAATTTACCTTTTAATTTTTCTAGTAAACTAGAAGAAGTCATGCCTTCTACAAAAGGCAAAATTGAAAATAATTCTCCATCTAAATTAATTTTTAGTATATTAGATTTTCGGAGTAATTTTTTAGAATACTCAATATCCTGAATATATTTTAATGTGTTATTATTTAATTCTTGACGCAATTTAAATACTTCTAAACCTAAATTTTCATCATTATTTTCGTCTGTTTGTTCTGTATCAATAATATTATAAAAAACACCATCTACTTGCTCACGGATTAGTTGGCTGAAAAACTTATCCTCAAAAATAAATAATTTATCACCTTTAGCTAATTTTTGATGATGATGATTTGGATTATTGTGTTTTAACATTGCTAGTTTAAAATCAAACGCCTTTACCTCATTTTTACTATCTAACAGAGCTAAATCATACATAGTTTTTGCACTTGGGGTGTAAAAATTCTTTACATGTTCATAGAGTTCCTTATCTTGATTAATGGGAATATAAGCAATTCTCACACCATCAAGATATAATTCTGCTATATTTGACTCAATAAATTTAGAAACGAGAGGATCAAATGATTTATTAGGATCTGTAGCAACCAATCCTAAATATTCTTCTTTTGTAAATAATCGCAAATCCGATCCAACAGGTAAGGTAATGCTATCATCCTCTAAGGCTTCATCTAGATTTATAGCCTGAACTTCTTTACCAACAATTAGTGCAAATGATGTGTATGTATCTAAACTCAGTACTGCACCATCTTTTATTACTTCACGAATACTTAATGGTGTGTCGGTTTTTATTTTAAAGTCTTTCAATACAGCCCCAGAGACTTTAGATATATTTAAATCACGTGTTTCAATAAAACCTATCTCGAGCGCTTCGCCTTCTTTAAGTGATTCATTTTTTGCTGCCAAACGTGTTGCGATTTGTCCACTTGAATCAAAATAAGATACTTTTAATTCAGCTCCAGAAGGTAAAAAGGAAGTTCCAGTAATACTCAATAAATTTTTTATAGATATTTCAGATTTATCATTTGGTAATTCATATATTCCAGGGTTGTTTACAAATCCTGTTACTGCAATTGTAGGCCCCTTAGATGGAACAAATATGCGTGCACCATTTTTTATTAACGGATCTAATTCTGATGATGGATTTTGTAAAAAATTATAAAAATCTACTGTTTGTGTTGTTTCACCAATTTGACTTAATGAAATGTTTCGCAATGAACCACTGTCAGAAACACCCCCTGAATATGCAATAACTCTGCTCAATGGAGTATAGGCGGGCACCGCAATAGTTCTTGGAGATTTTACATTACCAGAAATCTGCACTGTTACCAATCTAGCATTATTTAACCTAACAAAGACTTCAGCGGATGCATCGTCAAAAAGTATTTTATCAAGAACTAACTTAGTGACTTGTTCTAAGTTTAAATTGTTAACATTCAAAGGATATGTATTTTCAAGCGTGATTGTTCCATCATTCATAACTTGATAGTTTTCGTTAGATGGACTCAATCCAGTAATAGTAATCTGAATTGTATCTCCTGGCGCCAGTTGATAATTTTTTCCGATAGTATTGAAAAAAAGTAAACTATCATCTTGTGTTTGATTAAACTCACTTGATCCATAAATATTTAAGTCTTCTCCAGTAAGAGCATAAAAGTATCTCATTTGCATGGATTTTTCATTTACTTCTCTTTGATCAATAGTTTGAGATAAATCCAACTGAAGATTGTTGTCTGTATTTGCTACATATTGGCTTTCAGATAACAGCTTGTCTTCAACAACGGTCTTTTTTTGTTGTGGTAAATTTTTTAAAATTGAAGGATTTTCATTTATTAAATTTTGCAGGTTTGCATTATTAATCGTCTGAGCAAAACTCGGTTGCCCAAAAATTAATAAGATTAAAATAAATAAATTCCTTACAATCAGAATATTCATTAATTATCTTTCTTTATTGCATTTAGTATTAGTACGAAAACTATCCCAATAGATAACCCTAGTAATAGTGAAAGTACTAACATTAAGTTAGGCTGAGGTGCAGTAGGAAATAAACTTATTTTTGGATTTATATAAGGCTCTGCAATGAAATATTTCCCCTGCGAGGCAAGCATCAGTTTTTGCTCTTCTCTACTTATTAGTTCTGCTAAAACCTCTCGATGCTCTCGAGAACGTGCACTACGCAGCTTTTCTTTATAAAAAACTAACGGCTCTGTTGAAAAATCAATATAACGTTGCCTCATAATTTTATCACTCATTTTAGTCGCTTTAATGATAATTGATAGCATTAATTCTGGTTTTGATGTTTCACTTGTAATTTTTAAAAAACCAGTTTTTTTATCTTCGTTTATTTGAATATTTTGACTAATGAAAATAGCTAACCTCCTTGGATTAGGCGGTATATAGTTTATTTCATTATTTCCAGTTAATAACTTCTTAGCTTCACTTAGAAAATTCTGAATTTTACTTTTAGGTGGCTTTGAAAAGTTATTAAGTGCCTCATCCCATTCAGACCCGAATATATCTTTGATAATTTTTCTATTTTCAAAGATTATTTTTGAAACCTCTACAGATGTTATTAGCTCTTTAAATATATCAAAATCATTGTTTGACATAGTTGGTAATTGAATGCCCGCAATTGATGCCAAACCACCTAAACCAGAGTATGATCGGCTTTTATCTACTTCACCCACAGCTTTTAGATTATATTCAACAGTATATTTTCTTTCCGCAAATTGAAGATAATAGATCATAAGAAAAACAGATACAATCGAGATAAGAATTATATATATTTTGCCTTTCAAGAGTATAAAGAATAAATCCTTTATAGAAATCTCGTCGTCATAATTATTTTGCGAGTTAATGTTCATTATTTACTTCGATATTAAAATTTTAAGAATATCCACAATAGTAGAAAAAGAAAAGTTTAAACTAAAGATTTATTAAATTATTCTGTAAAATCAGATATAAATATATATATATTTTATCTCTAGTAAAAAACGGTGGCTCCGATCTGTTACTTTTTCAATACAGCCCTACCAAACAGACTTAGATAGCCAAACAATGCAACTGCATCTATAGCGCATCAATTTGTGGCTGCATACATTACAAGTAATAAGAGTTTTTATTAAAAAACACGTTTGGACTTGATACGCAAATCATAAATGACTTCCATAAGAAGCAAATAACTCAGATATACGAAATTGAAAACTTGAACAATATGGGCATAAAGTTTCGCCCACAATTATATATAATTATCATCAAATAATTATGTTTATTTCAAGGCTTTTGGCTGTGTCTAAAAAGCTTAAATCAGCGCGTGGCAAAAATGAAAACTCAGTTTATGAAAGCTATGAGAAGGATAGTGTATCTTGTGAGTATTATATCAACTCAAAAAGATGGGATTAAGTTTGCTATTACAGCTTCATCTCTAACTCCATTTCTATTGAGCGGCCCTCAATATTAGTCTATGTAATCAGGAATCTTTTTTACTGGAGCACTTATCGGTGATGGGCTGCTCATCGTTAATTTTCTAAATCCAATACAAAAACTTATAGCTTCCATTTGTTGCTCAAAACAAGAAATAATCAAACGATTCAATAATGATCAATAGTCAACTAATCACAATAGGTTTTCTTATTTAGGCCAGTCTGAATCTGTGACATTTTGCAAAGTTGCTAGTATTGCCAACCATCACACGCAGTAAATCCTCAACGCAAAAATTCAACGAAAAGTACATGTAGGTCTTGGCAAGCTAGATCCACTGCTATTCGACAATGAATATTATCTCGGAATATTGCCTCATTAAAGCATTTGTTGTAAGGCTTCTTGTTTAAATTAATCTGGAAACAGTTTGCACTGATCCGTACTTCCTCTAGTGGTTCATTTCAACCATAAAGAGTGTTTAAAGTCATGAGAAAATTAAATTCTTAACAGCCTTTAATAGAGACACATGATATACCTGCTTTAAGAAAATATTTAACGAAATCTTTCTGTGATTGCTCTTATTACGTAATTGGCGAAATAGTACATAGCGGATGGTAGAGCGACACTCTCGACTGATCTGTAAATTTCCCACTGTCGGATCGCCTTTTTAATTTTATTTTTTGAAATCGAGTTTGAGACAAGCCTGTAGGACGTAAGTGGCTCTCTTAACAACACTGCGTTATGTCCAATTTTTAATAGTCCCAGCCAAGTAACGTAGTCTTGCCCTGTGCGCAATGCAGGCATAATAATATCACTATCAATAATAGAGCGATCAACCATAACCGAAGAACATCCAAATACCGCACGCTTAGACAGTAAATCAAAATAATTAATTGTCTTGGGAGCATATAAATCTATTATTCTACCTGTAGGTGATCCATCCTCAGAAATAACTGTCTCACATGTTATACAAATCCCAGCATTGTTTTGAAGCATAAAAGATCTTTGTTTCTCAAGCTTGCTTGGACTCCAAAGGTCGTCCGAATCTAGAAAGACAAGAAACTGGCCATTAGAATTAATTATTGATTGATTTCGAGAGAGACCAGCACCCAAGTTATTTTTGTTGAAAATTAGTTTTATTCTGAAATCTTCTTTAGATAAGTTTTGCAGTATATCTCTAGTTTTGTCAGACGAAAAGTCGTCTGTAACAATCCACTCCCAATCTGAAACAGTTTGTTTGAGAATTGAAGCATATGTCTCTTCAATAAATTTTTCTGAATTATAGGTTGCAGTTATGATAGAAAATTTAGGTTTCATGCATCATCCATTGAAGAGATAATAAGTAAATGATTTGAAGGCGCGAAATTAAATCTAACCTTTTTAATTTTTATTACATCTAAGAAGCGGAACAACTCTCCAATCACCATCTGTCTAACAAAGAACTACCAATTTAAAAATCTCTTCAAAATGCTTCGTAATTAGTAGCTTTGGCTTTATTAAATTCTTGATCTGCTTTGACTGCATTGGTATTTTTTAACATTATAGGCTGAAGTAGTTCAATAATAATTTCCAGAGCCTCATGATTAGCAATATCAACATCTAATTTAAAATGCCAAGCTAATTCTCTTTGTAACACCTAAATACACAAATATCCACTCGAGCTGGAGATAAAAAATTTTTCTTTAAAAGTCCCCTGTACTCTTTAATGAGATTAGACATAGAAACACCAGAAGCATATTTCAATCGCAAACTAGATCTTATGCATATTAAAGACTGAGGTAGATCATAAGCCCGCTCTACTCTCGAAAATCCGACATCCTTTAAAATAAACTCAAGTTTTTCCATATTAAAAAAGTGGAAGTGACGGGGCACATCACACCCTCTCCAATATTTACCAAAAGTTTTTCTCCCTGCAGAATTATAATTAGGAGTAGCAATGTAAAAATATCCACCGACTTTTAGACGGAGGTAAATTTCACTAAGCATAGCAAGAGGATCTTTGACATGCTCAATTACATGACTCAAAATGATAACATCATATTTAACATCCTCAGGTAAGTCTTGGATTTCACAAACCTTTGCGCTTAAACCCCTTTTATTAGCGATATTAATAGTCTCAGGATCAAAATCAATTCCACTTGCCAAATAACCACAATATTGAGAACGCATTAGAAAATCACCACGCCCACATCCGACGTCTAGTAGAGTCAACTCAGAATTCCTTTTCGGAACAGGAATATATCTTACAGCTCTCATCAAAAAATAATTTAACAAAGGAACCATTTTTGATAGAAAATAAAAAACAATACCGGTCACAGAAAATAAACGTTTGAAACGAAATTGGTAGAACTTTACAAAGAATAAAAACTTGTCTTTCTTCCCACTAGACGGAATATCTAAATTAGCCTTATTTTGAGTATAATAACCCTCATATGCTAAATGAAGCTCATCCAGATTTACAACTGGTGACAAGAAGGCGTGATCACAATGAGAACACTGCATGATTGACCCCTCGTAGTCCACAGCATAACACACGTTATCACTAACACCGCGGACAGCTTCGGTTATCTCCGTTGAGTAACAAATTGGACATACATCAACGTTACTCAAAGAGGAAATATTATTTTTATACATTTAACTATCAAACCATATTTTTTAAATAAATCAATTCACGAATGCAAAGCTTGAATACAAAGCGGGCCCATAAAATTATACTTTTAAAACACAATCGATTATTTGAGGAAGGTCTGTGCGGAAACACAAAAAAATATTGGTTACCTGGCGATCTAGGTGAGAAACTGAAGAAAAAATCATCTATATTAAATTTAGCCTTTACAAATGGTAGACTAATTTGGTCTCTCCCTGAATATCGTTTAACCAGTTCATACCAATAATTCATGGCATTTAACATATTTTTACTAGGCTTTCTTCTAAACAAAATACTATTATCCGATAAACGAAGCCTAGGCAAATCAGGCATCGAATCATAAAATTTTATTTCTTTACGGATTACAGACTCATTAGCTTTTCCAGCTTTTACACAACCATCAATCTCATCATCCATGGATTTAAAATAGGGGTGGGAGAATGAACCCATTTCTTTGCCACTAGATAAGAACTCTTCTATTAGCGGAGATAGATCACTAAATACTGCTATATTAGAATCGAGATAAATCGTTAAATCATATTCTTGTAAAATGTCCGGTATCTTAAGTTTTATGTCACGGTTGGTAAGCGATGGGCTATGATCAATAACATTGACATGTATCCTCTTGTAGGGATAAACATTTAATTTAGGATTGTCCGTAAACAAAAAGTAGTCGGCATCTTTGATTATTACTCGCTCGGGTAACAATACGTCATAGTTACCAATTGCACAGCGAAAAATAGCTAACGATATGTTTTTATCTCCAGTCATATGGAGACCTCTTCTAATGAGGTCTTTATGCCTTCGTTTTGCAAATCAGATCCTAACTCAATCGTGCAAAGGCTGCGATCACCAGAAAATGTGCTGTCAAAGCAAACCATGGTGCCACTCCGGTTCCATCTGGGATGTAAATCGCAAGCCCAATGCTGATATGTTGAAGGGCTCTGAAATCTTTTTGGCGTAGGTAATTTTGCTATATCAAAACGCTCCTCAGCATGAGTGTCGTATAAAATTAAATTCTGTACTCTTCTGCGATCTGGATAAGTGTCAGTTACTACCCAACGTCCACTTAAGTCATATGAAGGATGTCCATCACTATTTAAAGTCCCCATACCAATAATTTCAGTTGAATATGCATCCCCTACTTTAAATTTAACATATTTATCATCAAACTTTGGAACTCTACAGTAAGCAATAACATGTTCATTGTCTTGCCAACCAATATGCGATGCCATCCCATCAGTTGCAAAAATATCGATAATGGTTCCTTCAAAGTCTGAAACAACTATTCTCGAAAATCGTTTATCGACATCAACCGATGGATCATTCCAACGATGTAGAAAAATAAATCGATCCGATTCAGGGCTTATAATTGTATGAGTCACAAAATGAGTCATCCCACTCATACTCTCAACTGGACTAACTGATGCCAATTCTTCGATGTTAATAATGAGTTTCTCTTCACCCGAATCTAAATCAATTCTGTAAACACCCGAGTTATTTGGTTTTTTTATTTTGTAATCTGAAATGTTTTTTGTGGCATTATACCCGTAACCAGGCATGCAATAATTTACTCGATTAAAACAGTATCCTACGGCCCATTCACCATTAGGACTTACTGATCCAATAGGAGACATTAAGAGTCTCTTTTTTCCAGACTCAGTATCAAATATTCTCGCAATATTTCTACCATCTATTGTATCATTATAAATCACCTCATTAGACATACCTCTCCACTGCAATTTGCATCCCATGTGCCAATTCCATGCAAAACTTTCACCAATTGATTGATATTTATGATGGTTTTTAACATTAAAGTAACCAACCTCAATCGGCTCGTTTGGAAAAGGCATTCGAAAGTCAAAGGTGATCTTATGCGCCAATAATTTTGAGTCATCATAAGAAAAAGGACTATGATCATGAAACCCATAGAAATAGTTTTTCCTAATTGTGATTGGGTAAGCCGACCTCGCAGTAGGCTTTGGTAAAAAATCAAAAAATAATTGATAAAAATTCCTTATCCTTCTTTTTAGAGATGGATTCCCACGAACTAAATTGTAAATAAACCGCTCTAATTTAGTCATTCGACACTTTCTTTATATTAAAATCTATATGTTTTTAAAATGTAATCTAATGCATCAGCATTAAACTTTCTGTACTCAGATGATTGCATTAACCCTGTGGAAACATGCTCACTGTCATAAATAACTAATTTAGGGTTAAACACCACATCTAAACCAAATCTAATACAAGTCTCACCTATGTATATTTCTTCACCAAATAAAAAAACTGGGTAATTTAAATTACCCAAACTCGCACATAAATTTTTAGTCAGGATCAAAAAAGATCCATGCCCAGCATAAATCTTTACATTGTTACTAACATTTGAATGGTTTATCTTACTTACATTTAACTTAAGATATTGTCGTAGCTTTAATCGATACTGATTTATCAATTTAAGTAATAAATGTGTTAATGGGGCCCTGAACAAAAATCTTAATAAATTTAATTTTAAAAAACTTGGTTTCTTGTAAATCTTGGGGTTTCGATCAACATCTAATGCTTTAGAATAAATAGTAGGTGCTATAGCACCCACCGACTCAGTAATATTGAGTTCTTGTAAATTTGAGAAAAAGTCATCAGACACACTGAGATCCACATTACTAATGATAGTATAGTCATAACTTTTGAGACAGATAGCCAATTTTTCGACCACAGCGGCTGCACTGGGAAAATATCCAATGTTTTGGTTTTTAACGTAATTTAAATTAAAATTATAGGTTTTTGATTTCAACTCTTCAACTGCAATATCATCCACCTCAGACGAGTTATCGATAAAAAATAAATCTAGATCTACCTCATCAGCATTAATTTTAGAATTAATACTAGAGATATAATATAAAGCCTCAGTATATGAATTATAACACACGCAGAGTATGCATACTCGGATCACTGATATCTCCTTCAATCGTAATGGTTAATTTGGTCAGACAATATTCAATCTAATAATTTGTATGGCCCAACATCTGTAATGTAGGGAACAAAGTTTAACGCGATAATCGCACATATCGTTAAAGTTATTTTTTCTTTTTCATGCATCACATAAAAAATATAACCTACCGCAATTGTAAATAAAAATGCAAACAGTCTAAATAATCTTTCGCTAAGCACAAGGAAATCACTGAACCCTAGTAAAATAAATAAACTGTAAAGAATAATCACAAGCGTCAGATCATAATGCTTCATGGCTTTCTTAATCTTATCCTGATATCCAATAAAAGCACAAATTACAGGAAGATAGATTAGTAAAGAGCCTTTAATTATACTCATACTTTTGCCATATTTTGACTCAGAATACATTAATAATTTATCAATAGCATATATCTCCACAGAAAAATAAGATAAAATTATTTGGACAGTATAATGACCTATTCCTACGGACCCTATTATAAGAATGACAAATAAAAACAAAAATCCATTTTGCTTCGAAAACTTAAGGTTTTTCATGAACCACAATGGTATAGCTACTAATGCACTTATATGAAATCCACTGGCTATAAAAACTGGAATAAAAAATCGATACCAGGATTTATTATCAAACAATGCCCAAATACTTAACAATAAAATAGATGAAGCAATTGTTGATCTTAATAAATAACTGTCTGGGTAGAAAAAAATTGATATATAAAACACGAATGAAACAGCATAGAATTTTCCCCAACGAATAAGAAAAATTATTTTAATAGCAAGGGCTATGAACAATAGTAAGAAACGGACCACCCTAAAATCATCGGTAAAATATCTAAGCAAATAATTAAAAAATAAATACAAATATTCACCATATAAAATGAGCGACTGTTCAATAAAACTCTCATCAAAATTTATACTTCTAAATACGGAGGCATAGTTATGATAATCATCCAGATTTAGAGACGACATTAAAACGACAGCAAAAAACGCTCCTGCCGTAAATAGTAAATATCTCAGAGGCCCTCTGTTAGCTGCAGCAGCTAGAAAGAAAAAAGTTACTATATGTGTAATAAAAGCATAAATGGGGAGATTAATCATTATCTAAGCAAGATTCCATGTATCTAGGTATTGTTGAGCTATTTTCTTACAATTGTGTACCTCATTAACAAAATTTCTACCTTCTAATCCAAGCTTTGGAATATCAGATTTGATCTGTAATAATTCCTCAATCTTACTTATAATACTTTCTTTATTTGGCGTTACATTAAAAACTGGACTGGTTTTCAGCTCCAAACTCTTCAAACCTTCTGGTTCCGCGCCTCCTAGCACAACTTTCCCCATCGCCAAAGCAAATAACCCATTCATACCAGTAGAATGTGAATTTGTCTGATCTATTACAACATTTGTCTTAGCCATTAGATCTAAATACTTAGGCAAAGGCAACTGACCCTCAATTACACATTCCAAATCATTTGGATATTTTTTCGTGAGAATTTCAAAAGCCTGTTCCACATGTCTTGTACCTTTGAAGCCATAACGATTTAGCCCATGAAATATAATAAGTTTATCCCTAATAATATTTTCTTTATAAACAATTTTGTCTGTATTCAATGGAAGAGGAATCGTTCGAAGACGTTTTTTGCAGTCACTGTAACTTAATTCATATTCATACATAACAGGAATGAGCCCATCTGAATTTCCTACTATTTTTTTGTTATAGGCAAAGGATTTCTTGCTATCCATGTAATAAGAAGTCGACTCTAAATCATAATTTAAAATATCTTCAAAAGGTCCATATTTAAGTTTCTCACGCCCATATCTCCAAAAATAAGCATCACTTCCCGCCGCAAGTACAAAAAACTTTTTATTAAACCCTTTAAGCAAAGAGTAAAATAATTCTTTGGGAAATAATTTTGCATTGGGAAAAAATGGATTGATAATTTGGACTACATCAAATCCACTCAGGCGTGGGAGATTAAGGAAAGGTTTTATTCGAGTATCAAGTTGCCCAAAAACTCCAGACAAGTCACTTTCAAGGTTTATATCACTGGGTATTTTTTTAAATCCATCTTGGCCAGCAGCAACAGTTACCTCATGGCCAAGCTCCAATAAACCATCCTTTAAATTGTTATGTAAGCCACTAAATTCACCAAATAATAATATTTTCATCAAACTTACCGAAGCCACTAATTGTCCAAAATAAAATTTTTAATGCATGTATCTTAAAATCTCTGATATGCAGCATAAAAATTAAAAAAAGTAGTAAGCAAACTCACCTCTAATTCTTTGAAAATTTATTTACAACTTCAATGACTCTAAAACTATCCTCAAAACTCAGGTGAGGACCAATTGGTAAACTTAATACTTTGTCGGCAATTGATGATGCCCTTGGGAACATTAAGGAATCAAAACCAAGTGAAGAGTAAGCTTTTTGTTTGTAAGGTGGGATGGGGTAATGAATAAGAGTACTAATGCCGTCTTTTTTCAAATGTTCTTGAAGAAAATCTCGATTTTCAGATTGAATAACAAATAAATGCCAAACAGGCTCAAGATTATCTGGTACGAAAGGAAGCAAAATACTATCGCTATTGAGGTATTTTAGATAGTTACTAGCAATCAAAGATCTCCTATGATTCCACTCATCCAAAAACTTTAATTTAACACTGAGAAAAGCTGCTTGTAATGGATCTAATCTACTATTAACTCCACATATTTCATTAACATACTTAACTTTTGAACCGTAGTTACGCAATACTTTCAGCCGTTCAAATACTTCCTCTGAATTTGTTGTCACCGCACCCCCGTCACCATAAGCACCTAAATTCTTACCTGGATAGAAGCTCCATGCTACTGCATCTCCGTGACTACCAATACGACGATCATTAATTTTTGCACCATGAGCTTGAGCGCCATCTTCTATAATTTTTAAATCGTATTGTGCAGCTAATTTTTTAATTTTTATCATGTCTGCAGGTTGACCATACAAATGAACCGGCATTAAGGCTTTTGTTTTAGAAGTTATAGCATTTTCAATTAAATCAATGTCTAAATTATAGGTTTTCAGATTGGGTTCAACTGGTATAGGGGTTGCTCCAATATTGGTCACAGCCAACCAGCTTGCTATATAAGTATTAGTCGGCACTATGACTTCATCACCCTTTTCTACTCCACATGCAAGAAGTGCTAAACTAAGGGCGTCAAGTCCATTGGCTACGCCAACACAATATTTTGCTTCACAGTATTGAGCATACTCATTTTCAAAATTTTCTATCTCAGACCCTAAAATATACCAACCCGACTTCATTATTCTTTTGTAGCTAGTATCTAACTCATTCTGGAGTTCTTTATAAGTAGCCCCAAGATCTAAAAAAGGAATATTTTTAAACATTTTTTATTACATTTAAAAATTGATTGTAGTCTCTTATGTAATCTTCTGAGTCGTAATCATGAGAGGCATAAACCATAAGTACTGCATCAGAGCTATATTTATATTGAATACCCCATATATAGGGTGGCAAATGCAGTCCCTCATTAGGCTTTGACAGACAAAACTCTTCTCTTTCTTTTCCATTGTCTACAATTACCGAGACGGATCCATTGACGCAAACCAAACATTGATGGCATTCTTTATGCGCATGCTCACCTCTTATTCTTGAACCTGGGACACTTTGCACTAAGAATACACGCTTGGCTGAAAATGGTAAATCACGTTGAAGTCCAACCTCTGTAAGGTTTCCCCGCATATCATCAACATGTTTAAACTTAATAAGCGCCACTCCATCCACTATGCTCTTTGAAGAGATGGTTTCATCAAGTTGACTTTTTGGTGTAAATTTTTTTGTATCAGTATACCCGGTTATTTTCGCAGGATTACCAACAACAATCGCTCGTGGAGGAACATCTCTAGTAACCACTGCACCGGCTCCAATCATTGCATTATCGCCTATAACTAATCCTGGAAGAATAGTTGAGTTAGCCCCAATCGATGCACCTTTTTTAACTATGGTTTTTTTAAATTCATCAGGATAAACTTTACTTCTAGGAAACTTATCATTTGTAAATGTTGCATTAGGGCCTATGAAAACATCATCTTCAATTTCAATCCCATCCCAAAGTTGGACCCCAGATTTAATTGTTACACGATCTCCAACTGTAACATCACTTTCTACGAATACATGCTCACAAATATTGCAGTTAGATCCTATCTGAGCATGCTCCAAAATATGCGAAAAAGCCCAAATCCTTGATCCTATACCAATTTTTACTTGTTCATCAACAAGAGCATTTTTATGGATAAATACATCTTTATTTTTCATTGTTACATCTTCTAATATAAAAATTTACTTTTTAACATTATTCAATTTTTAACATCATTGCAGATCTTATTTCATCAACACTTAAATTATTTTGGCCATTTGTAGCGGCATAATGAAAGCCTAAAACAGCTTGTTCAAAATTCATCGACAGTCCATTCAAGCAACGTAAGCCAAATAATGAAGCAGCACGAAGAAAAGGCGTTTCGCTGGGATCGTATACTACATCATAGATGCTTACATCAGCTTTGATGTTTTCAAAAGCTCGTTTCTCAAGAGGAATCAGGCCTGGTTGTAAGGAAGACCCTAACGAAGTACAATTGATAATAACATCGACTTTGCTAGACTCATTTTCGGTATCTGACCACCCTATACTGTTGCATCCAAGTTTTTTTGCTAACGTTGTTGCAGAATTACTACGACTGGAAATTATTAACTGGTCCAAACCATCTAATTTAGATGCAAAATAAACAGCGACTGCTTTTCCAGTGCCTCCAGCTCCTAGAATCAAGATCCTCTTCTGGCTTACATCTCCAAAGGCATTTTCAAATGCTATTAACGAAGCCTCTCCATCAGTATTAGTACCACAAAGTGCACCCCATCTATTTCTGAATAAGCAATTAATAGTTCCAATTGATGAAGCCTCGCCAGTAAGGTTGGCAGCACAAAAGTTAGCGGCTATATCTTTATATGGAGCTGCAATTGCGCCACCTAAAAAATGTGGATCCGCTTCAAGGACTTTAAGAATTGGTAAAATGTTTAATTCAGATACATCTATAGGAATCATTCGAGTATCAACCGACAAACTTTCAAATGCAGCATTCCACAAAACAGGTGACCGTGCTCCCTTTGAGGGCATTAGACCCAAGATAGCAGTATAGGAAGTATCTGCTGGAATATTGACTAAATTACCAGACAAAGCATTAATTTGTTCTTGGACAGTCATAAGACTCGACGGCCGATTGAATTAGCCACTGCATCCATTGCGACAATTATATCTTTGAAATCAGCAAAATTTACAGGTTGCAATGGATCGACTGCAGCATTTTTAGGATCTGGATGTACTTCTAACATAACCCCATCTGCTCCTGCGGCTACACTAGCAAGCGACATTGATTTAACCCACGGGTTCCAAAACGTCGCATGCGATGGGTCAGTGACAATTGGCAAGTGGGTAAGCTCTTTTGCAGCTGGTATAACTTGTAGATCTAATGAAAATCGAGAAGTTTCTCTGTGAGTGTGAGGAATAGACATACCCCTTTCACACAGTATTATATTTTTGTTACCCTCTACCATCAAATACTCAGCAGCGCCCAACCAATCACGCAGCGAAGCGCCATAGTGCCTCTTCAACATAATTGGCTTACCTGTCTTAGCGCATTCTGTAAGCAACGGATAGTTCTGCATGTTCCTCGAGCCAATCTGAATAATGTCTGTCACTTCAGCTATAGTCTCAACAAGGCGTTGATCCATGACTTCTGTAATGATAGGTATCCCCACAGATTTGCCTGCATCAAACATCCACTGCAATCCAGCATGACGAGTTTCATTATATTTTTCACTTCTGTAAGGAAAGGAAAGAGGCTTGAATGCCCCACCTCTCAAAAAGTGCGCCCCAGATGCTTTAACATCACAAGCGATTTGATTTATTAAATTCTCAGACTCAACCATATTTGGTCCTGCGAAGATTGGCACTAAATCACCACCAAATTCAACCCCTGAGACGGTAAATTTGGAAATATGATCAAGTGATTTCTTTGCGACTAGAGGAAATTTATCTGTCAAATCAGATAATAAAACATCTTTTCCTGGCACTTTATTTTCAATTGCCATTATTGGCTCCTTTTTCCCAATTTACATGAAGTTGGCTTATTCTTAAGTTCGACCCAGCCACCAATTTCTACACTTCGATACAACGCATGAATTAACTCGTTGGTTGTAACACTATCTTCAACTGATACTGGTGCAGAAATTTCACCACGCCTTAAAGTATCGATAGTCGCCTGAAGGAGCGGCCCATGACTTAAACCATAACCGTTTGGGACATCGCGGGAATGAGTGGCTTTCGCAACAGAGTCCTCAGAAACAGGATTCACAAACTCCCACGTCTCAACAATATTTAATCCTACACCACCAATCACAGCCACCCCCTTTTCTCCCACAACCGATAAAGACGCCTCAAAATCTCTCGGCCTAGCCGCAGTAGTAGCCTCAATAGTGCCCAAGGCACCATTTTTAAATCGAATAATAGCCACCATGGTATCTTCGGCTTCAAGATTATTAATTCTATTTTCAATAGTTGCGCAGACCGCATCAATTGGGCCCATTAACCAGTTCAATGCATCAACATGATGGATTGCTTGTTGATTGATTACGCCCCCATCATTCTCCCAGGTACCATGCCATCCGTCATTATAGTATTCTTGATCACGACACCATCTTAACCTAATTGTAGCTGTAGTAATTTGCCCGAATCTATCTTGTGCTACTGCTTCACTCAAACATTGAATTGCAGGATTCAACCTGTTTTGAAAGGCGACACCTAGCATTAACTGATTTTCATTAGCTAACTCTAAAAGATTGCGTGCTTCATTAGGGATCATAGTAGCCGGCTTCTCTACTAATACATGGCAATTGGCCTCAAGCGCCTGCTTTACATGCTTAAAGTGCATTCCAGAAGGAGTAAGCACAAGAACCAGTGCAGCGCCTGAATTATCTAGCATAGAGGAAATATTATCAAAGCTTTTGCACCCCCAATGATTTGACAATAAACTAGAGGCCTCATGATCTATATCGCAAACTCCAACTATCTCAAATCCTGACACAGCTGATGAATCGAAGATCTTTTTGTAATGTTGTGCTACCCTTCCGGCCCCAATAATTGCAATCTTCAGGTTTTCATTCTTCATTTATAATTTCTCAAATCTTTGTTAGTAAAATTAGTTTTATGATAAAAATGTGATTAAAAATCAACATAACTAGAAAATTCATGTCAATAACTATATTTTTAATACAGTTAATTCGGCGCGTTTCCCAGTAGATTTAGATAGTCCCTCATTTCCTCGCACCCTCTTATCTCGATACAGTTGATACTCTTATTTATTTTAAACAAAGCAACATCCGGACCTAATATGTCACCAAACCTGACATATTGAGGCCTTAGTAAAGTACAGTATCCAATTTGAGCTGTAGAAACGCATTTAGAATCTAAATTCCTAGGCATAAAATTTTGCTCAATAATTGGGGTTACTTTGTTTTCATCTCTAAACCAACATCCCTTTTGTTCATTGGTCACCGCAATAAGGCTATCACTACCCTGCTTCAAAAGGGCATTGATCATCCCTTTTATCTCTACTCCATTCCTGAACGGATACGTCTCCTCGACAAGTACAATCAAATCAATTTCTGGATTAGTCTTATCATACTCATCAAGTGTATATTTGATCACTTCAGCAATCCCAACATAAGCTTCAGATAGTTCAATGGGTCGCATAATAATCTGCGTTGCACCTAGCATCTTTGCAATTTTAGCCGTTTTAGGGCTGTCTGTTGCAACGACAATTTCATTGACTATTTCGATACCTACAATTTGATCAATAGTATGCTTTAGTAAGTACTGATCCCCCAAGTGAATTAAATCTCCTCTTATTGGGATAAATGCAGCAATATTGAGATTATCATGATTTTGCGGCGTGTCTTTTCCATTTGTGAGAGATTCCATAATTCTAACAATATTATTTGCTCTATCCTCATTCTGACCATGGTGGATACCATGATGATGGAAAACGCTAGCCTCCGGTTCATAAACTATTTTTTTACCAGCCGAGATCATTTCCAAGCCCCAAATTCTATCTTCTATATTTGTACATTCATTATCAAACGGAAACTTTTCCCAAATAGCGCGAGATAAAGCACTGTTGGCATTGTGGAAAAAAGGATCTTTTACTTGAATTTTTTTGTCTAAGCCAAAAGTAATCGCTAAATCTCTTTTATCTAGATTAGAGGTAAAAGAGAGCGGTTCCTGCCGACCATAGACTCCTGCAATTTCATCATCCTCAATATTTGCTATTAATGTCTCAAGCCATTTGTCATTTGTGGGGATGCAATGACCAGAAATTATGACAATAAACTCACCATCAGAGGCCTCAATACCCAAATTAATAGCTCTACCAGGCTTAAACCCATCTTCTGACGTGTAGTTGACGTGCTTCACATCAAAATTTGATGCAATTTGAACAGTCTTGTCTGAAGAGTCGTTATCAACCAAGATAATTTCCCTATTTTTATACGACTGCTTCTCAATCGCACTTAAGCATTGGGCGATCCACCTCTCCTCGTTTTTAGTCCTAACTATTATTGAAGCTTTACCCTTCATAATACTGTTCTCCAAATATAGTGTTAAAATTTTGAGAAAATTCAATGTAGACTAAACACTTAAAGCACACTCATTAATTCGGCTATCGTGACCCCTAACAACTGACAGGGTTAGGGGGGTTACATACTTTTTAGCTAAATCTATCTTGAAGTCCCCTTTATTCATGAATGATTAAAATCTAATTTTTAACACCAAAAAGGCTCGCATTGATAGGTGTAAAGAGATATTCAACCTTAGGCGTTTTATTTTAGCTTCAGCATCTTTGAATTAGATAGTACTGATCCGAATTACCTTTCATGCCCGATTCGATTTTAACCTCATCAGAAATATTTGTGACCCTAACGTTATCTACTAATTTTTCTAAATTTTCCCAAAAATATGGCGGTAAATAAAATGCGTGCTGAGGACCCGCGTGGCTCCAAGGGTGTATCTGGATAATAATATTTTCAGACTGTTTTAATGTTAAATTTAGAGATCTTAATGGGTCATCAAGATGATCAAAAGTATTAAAAAATCCAATGAGATCGAATCTCATATCCTTCTTTATCACATAGTCAAACGGTATCGATTCAATAAGGTGATTACATCCTATTCCAAATCTGTTGCACATTGGGCCCCAACCATTTGTTGTTGGAATAGAGATTAAACTAACGTTTGTTAAACCTTCCTTACTAAAACTGTGATTGGAACATTTCTTTTTACCAAACTTGTAATCTATGTAAAACTTTATGAATCTCATATAAATCGAATAAATCAAGCCCCTTGATTTCGCATCCTCAAGCTTATCATTAATGATCTTTGGTGGTTGTTCGACTATATTGGTTATGTGAGGGACAAGCCCTAAAAATGGACAATTGACTTCAGCATAATTTTTTATATTTACATTTATATATTTATTTAAAACTAAAATTAAAGCAGCAGCCTGAATGGAATCTTTATGGTCTTTTTTAAGATAATTTTGTTTAAGAAAAACTGACCATCCTGCTCCATGATCATTGAATTTTTTAGAGTATAAGATATTTCTTGCTTCAAGGCTAAAAAAAGGATCCCAATAAATACACTTACATTCTTGGCATTCCCATAAGCTGAATTCTGTCACTATTTGTTCAAATTCAACTTGATATCCGTTACTGATCGCATTTGTATATCTATTAGGTTTAAGATTTCCAACTGGAGGATCAATCGTGGCTTTATTACCCAAAGAACCACAAACCGGACATAATCCAATTGAGCTGACAGCATTCACGTCCATTAACATTACCCTCTTAACTTTTACTTAAGTTCAATAATTAAACAACCAAATCATGCACCATGATAGCAGACCAAAAAAAATTAAACGAATTTTTATTAATTTACTTATCTTCAGAGGCCTTCCGTATTTGAATTGCAGCTTCAGCAAGGTTGAGGTCTTCCTGAAAATGAATATCTATACCTGTAAAGTCATCATCATTAACAATAATTGCCACTTTATCCCCAACGCGTCGACCTTCTCTCCATAGCCAAGCCCTGCTGGCACAGGCTAGGCCCGTATCCTCTCGCACAATTGATCTCCTGATCTGTCGAGATGAATATGCCGCCATCCATGGTCTGACACGCAACCAACTACCATCATCTTGTTGTTCCCAAAAGTTTTTGTGCGTTTCATGCCCTACAAAAACGCTTTCTAGATGAGGTGAAGCTTTAAGTTGATTGACTGCTTCACTTATCCATTCGGACCGACGAAAAATATCTGTAGGAGTCAAAAATACACAAATATCAAATTTAATATTATTCATTTTTTCGTAAGAGAGCAGAGCATGCTGCAAAGTATCCTCGGTAGTGGTCAAGTCTTCTGCCAATTTAGAGGGCCTAATAAAAGGTATTTCAGCACCATATTGCTCTGCAATTTTAGCTATCTCTGCGTCATCTGTACTAACAATTACATTATCAATACAGTCTTGCGCAACTGCCTGCTTTACCACCCTACCTATCAAAGGATGTCCATCTAATTCCTTTGTATTTTTTCGCGGCAATCCTTTAGACCCACCACGAGCACAGATTATAGCTATGGTCTTTATATTTAACTCTTCAGTCATAGTTTAAGGACTCCAATATTTGATAAACTAGTTGCAAGTCTTTAAATACACAACGATTTACGTTCAAAGGTCTATAACTCTAAAATAAAGTTATGCAGATGACTTTATTGTAGATCTCCAAACTGTGACAGATTAATGTCAAAACATAAGTCGATCTCATCTAATTAAAACTTCAGCTAAAAAATAGTAAAGTATTTTGTAACTTTATTAAATACTCTTTTGAAGTCACCCAGGTACAAATAAATTTTTTAATGGTCATCCTAGGTGCTTCATGAATCTATCATAGAGTTAAGACTGCTCTCACATTATTTCGGCCACGTTTGGATAAATAATTATGATTGTATAAAACCCTAAGTCCCGCCTCTTTTGCAATAAAGTCAACGGATTTATTATCATGGATCACCTCATGCTGGCTCATAAATCGATCATGCTTCTTATTCAAAAAATTAATATCCAACGCAGATGGCATTTCTATACAAATTAATCCAGTCTTACTAATAAATCCCTTTAACATTTTTAAAAAAACTATGGGGTCATCAACATGCTCGACAACATGATTTGCGGTGATTAGATCAAAATCATCACCCACTAAGCCCACACTTTCATCAGACAGATATGTATTGTAGGTTTTTACTCCATGCTTGCTAGCGACAATATCTGCACCATCGCTTGGCTCTACACAGATTGAATTCCAGTTTTTAAAATATTTTTGAAATCCGTAACAAAAAACACCGAGGCCACCACCAATATCCATATGTCTCCCCGTATCTTTAAGAAAGGGCTCCAAAAATATATACTTTTCTACATTTTCAGAATCCTCGATAGGCATATTTGAAATTCTTTGGAAATATTCTTCATGATTCTCATTTCTTAAAGCAACATCCCTAAAACAACTGTAAAGTCTTTCCTTTTCTGAGTCAGTCAGATAAATACTTTTATATACAAAACCACACGAATTACATTTTTTATAAAAGCGATTCAGATTCTTATAATCTATTTTCATATAATCGAGGTAAGTATCACTGCACTCAGAAACATTCAGTAATTCCTTCCCCTCGCTATCACCGCATAACTTACATTTAGTTTGCTCAATCATGTTAAAACCTTTTCGTTGCCTCATAAATTATCTTGCTTACGTATACAAAGTATACAAATCTAAATTTTTTGCATTTCAACCATTTTACTAAATATTGAACCAGGCGTTTCTAAGAGATTTTGAAATGAACCGCTCTCAGCAACCCGACCACCATCTAACACGTGGATCGTATCAACATTCTTTATGGTGGATAATCTGTGGGCTATTATTACTAATGTAATCTTTCCCTTCAAATCATCGATACTTGCTTGAATTGCTTTTTCTGATTCAGAATCTAATGCACTGGTGGCCTCATCAAGAATCATTATGTTCGGTCTCCTAAAAAGCTCACGAGCTATGAAGAGACGCTGCCTTTGGCCCCCAGATAGTCTAACGCCCCGATCGCCGACGTGAGTATCATAGCCATCAGGTAACGTTTCAATAAAATGATCCAAATGAGCTTGCTTTGCCGCATATTTGATATTAGCCAGAGTATCGCCATCACTATCTACTTGATTACTCCACAAACAAATATTATTGGCAATAGTATCATCAAAAACGACTGTATCTTGAGAAACATAACCAATTTGGCTCCGCCAACTTCCAAGATTTATTGAGGCTGCGGGTATTTTATCTATACTTAAACTGCCAGACGAAGGCGGCAATAGTAAACTAATTAAATCAGCAAGTGTCGTCTTCCCCGCGCCTGATTCACCAACAAATGCGACAGAAGACCGTATAGGAATTTGAATATTTAGATCAGAAAAAATATTTTTATTACCCAATGAATGACTGAAATCAATGTTTTTTAATGAAACACCGCTCGAAAAGTCACCAATAGATTTTTCACCACTAACTTGCTTATGTTTACATAAGAATGAGAATTCTCGCTCAACCAACTCTAAACTACCTATCTCCGTAAACATTCTTTGTAATTGAAATTGAGACGTTAGTACGGCATTGACTGCACGGTAGAATAGTACAACTGATACTAGTATGGATGCTATGGGCTGCTCTAAAATGGTAAGATGAAATAGTATAACTGCCACTATCACAACTACCGCCAACGGCTCTTTACTAGCGTTAGTAATACTGTTTGCAATTCCTGCAGAAATTTGCAATTTTACCAAGCGCTCGATTGATGATCCAACTTTAGATTGTAGTTTTGGAGTTTGCTGAGTAGCCACAAGATATTTGAAGGCCTGAAGTGTTTGAATTAGCAAATTTGCCAATACACCGTTCTCTGACGCTAAATTTCTAGATAATTTTCTCACATATGAATTAATAGAGCGGAAAATTAAAAATAATACTCCACCGACCAAAAATGCCATGATCCCAAATTGCCAAGAGACCAATAGAGAAAACAAAATATAGACAGCCGCAAGGATGAGCTGAGATCCAGAAAGGCATAATAAATAAAAAGAATTCATTGCCTTGGTCGTTTGATCATTAACCAAATTAATGAAATAACCTGTATCTTGGCTCGCAAAATAACTATATTGTACTTGGGTAAGCTCGTTAAATAATCTACGTTTTAGTTTACCCAGAAGGCTGCCTCTAAGGTATTGCCCATAACCCAAGGACGCAAACATCATCACTCCCTTTAACAGAAAAGCTATGACTATAAATAAAAGTACATATATTATAGAATCTTCTAAATTAAAAATTTCTAAGATTCTATTAATGAGAATCAAAATTGGTGCTGGTTCAGCGATGGCTTGCCCATCACCAAGGCTTATAGACTCAAGCATTGGAAATAGCATCATAATACCAATGCCCTCAAATACTCCAGCAATGACTGTGAGGCCAAATACGAAGTACATCTTTAACCCCAAATAGGACTGAAATATTTGAACATACCGCGGGAGGTCTAAAATAGGATTTTTCATTTACTTCCGGTAAATTATAAGATTTACAGACATTAAATACTCTTTATCGACTCATTTATCATTTAGCCTTTGTACAAGTAAGTTCCAAGCTCAGACTCGATTAATCTAATTGCCTTGGCCTCTTTTCCTTGTGCTTTTTTCCATAGACCTATGTTCTTTTTAGATTCTTCTGGTTTGAAAATTAAACCTTTTTTTGTGTGTTCATGTGGAGAAATGTCTAGAAATTCGTATATCTTTTCAAGTGATTTCTCACTATCAAGTACAACATCTTCAAATTGTAAAATCAGGACATTAGGATGAATTTCGACCTTATCTTTTTCAGCCCTTAAAGCTCGATAATATTTTACAAATCCTTCTACTTTTTCAGTTAGGCTATTTGTAACAGGCATATATCTCTGCTTACCATTTAACACTTCTAAAAAAACATCTCTAGGATCTCGATCAATCAAAATTATTCTACAATCATCAAAATAACGTACAATTTGTTTAACAGCCAGCTCACTATATAACGGTATAGACTTTGGAAGAACAATAAAGGAGTCATCATTTTTTTGTAGATTTTGATCCTGCACTTGTTGTTGTAAAAATCCATTTAAAATTTCTTTAAGATAATTTCTAGTTTTTTCTAAAAAAAAGTTCCTGTCGGGATATGCCAAATAGGCAGGAACCTGTCCATAAGTACCATACTTTGAAAATTTATTAATGAATCTTTTAAACAATAACTTGACGTAGCTCAGCTTGAAATCGTAATAATGCCAAGACTTTGGATATGTAAAATCTACTAGCGAGCTTATATATTTTTCTGTCGCGCCACAAAAAATATCTCCTGACCGCTTTTCATATGAGTAACCCGCTCGATTAAATCGCCCAATAGAAGTCGCATATTGTGCACACAACCACTCAAAATCCTTTAAAGCTAAATCTATAATTTCTGGGTCAAACGTTTTAAAGAAAGCATCTTCTAGGTCACACAAGCCAAACCTCTCTTTTAGCAATCTAAATTCCATAGGTAATACGACAGCACGCTCTATTTCCTCAAAAATTAAGCCTATAACTGTGCCGCCTGAATTCGCATATCCAGAATAAAGTACAGAATTCATTTTATTTTTACGCTATTAGTTGTCTTATAAATTTTATACCAATTCACGAACTTCAAAATTCCATTTTCAATGCAAGTTTGAGGTTTGAAATTTATTTCATTATAAAGATCGTCAATATCAGCATAGGTTTCTGGAACATCCCCAGCCTGCATTGGCAACATATTCTTTTTCACTTTCTTACCAAGCGCACTACCAATAGTCTCAATAAAATCAATAAGATTAATTGGATTGTTATTACCAATATTAAATACCTTAAAAGGTGCTTTGGCATTAGAATTTTGATGTTTTTTATCCTTAGGCAAAACTGAGATAATATTAAGCAGTCCTGCAATAATGTCATCTATGTAAGTAAAGTCTCGTTTCATTATCCCATTATTATAAACATCAATTGGATTACCTGCATTTATGGCTTCTGCAAATTTAAAATAAGCCATATCAGGACGACCATAAGGGCCATAGACTGTGAAGAACCTTAAGCCAGTACAAGGGATTTTATAAAGATGACTGTAAGAGAAAGCCATAAGTTCATTAGATTTCTTTGTAGCAGCATAAAGACTTACGGGAGAATCTGTATAATCACCAACGCTAAAGGGCTGCTTCGAGTTCATTCCGTAGACTGAGCTCGAAGACGCAAAAAGAAAATGCTGGATATCAAATTTCCTACAACATTCAAGTATGTTAGCGAACCCAACCAAATTTGAACTAATATAGGCCTCAGGATTCTCAAGAGAATACCGTACACCAGCTTGCGCAGCTAAATGAACTACAGCATCAAATTGGTTCTCTTCGAATAACTTCTCCATAAATGAATTATCTGAAATATCTGCCTTAATAAATTGAAAATTAGCACTCTTTGGATTCTTGATAATTTCATCCAATCTAAGCTGTTTTAAAGCTGGACTGTAATAATCATTAAGATTATCAATTCCTATAACCTCATCATCACGATTTAAAAGTGCAAGAGTTAGGTGGAATCCAATAAATCCCACAGCACCTGTAACTAATATTTTCATTTAATCACTTTCAAATATATCTCTTGTGAATACTTTTTCAGCAACATCACTAAGTTCATCGTTTAAACGATTTGTAATAATAACATCAGAAGTATTTTTAAAATCATCAAGTGAATCTAGCACCATTGAATTAAAAAATTGAACACCACTGTAGGTTGGCTCATAGATTATAATCTTTATTCCCTTTGCATTTATTCGCTTCATTATCCCTTGAACGGCACTAGACCTAAAATTATCTGAACCCTGCTTCATCACCAGTCGATAGATTCCAACAACTTTAGGCTTTAGTTTAATAATTGTATCTGCGATGAAATCTTTTCGTGTTGTGTTGGAAGATACTACCGCTTGTATGAGTGTTTGTGGCACTAGAGCATAGTTTGCCAAAAGCTGCTTACTATCCTTTGGCAGGCAATAACCACCATATCCAAAGGATGGATTATTATATCCATTTCCTATTCTTTCATCAAGGCAGACACCATTTATTATATTTTTAGTGTCTAGCCCGTGAGATAAAGAGTATGTATCTAATTCGTTAAAAAACGAAACACGCATAGCCAGATAAGTATTAGCAAACAGTTTGACACCCTCGGCCTCAGTAGACCCAATAAATAGGGTCTCAATATCTACCTTCACAGCACCCCGTTTTAATAAGTCTGCAAATTCTTTGCCTTTATTACAATTGCTTCCCACAATGATTCGTGATGGATAAAGATTATCTTTAAGAGCTTGGCCTTCTCTCAAGAATTCTGGTGAGAAGATAACTCGGTCAGTTTCAAATTTTTCTTGGAGAGACTTTGTGTGCCCGACTGGAATCGTTGACTTAATAACCACCAGTGCATCAAGATTTAACCTAAGCGCATCCTCAACCACAGCGTCTACTGAACTAGTATCAAAATAGTTGGTATCTGCATCATAGTCGGTTGGTGTTGCCACAATAATAAAATTTGAATCTTTGTAAGCAATTTGCTTATCTACTGTGGCCGTTAAATCCAATGATTTTCTAACTAAAAATGATTCAATTTCATTATCAGAAACAGTGGATTGTTTACTGTTAATCTTATCAACTCTCGCTTTATCGATATCCAATATCATCACATTGTTGTGCTGTGCCAAAAGTGCTGAAAGCGACATTCCAACGTAACCTGAGCCAACCACTGTTATTTTTGTTTTTTTAGTCAAAATGATTAATCTTTTATTTTGTTAAGATTGATATTGATGGGTTTTTCTTAAATGTACAAAAGCTCCAGAGATTTATGCTTTCAAAGCTAATATTTGATATGAGCCTTTGCGTAATAATTAAAAATTGTTGTCAATTAATTTATTGAATAACGCAAGTATATTTTCTCTAGCTTTAGGGTCTCGCATACCAACTGCCAAATTTGCGCTTAGATAACCCATTTTATTACCACAATCATATACATCAGCATCCGTCATAACAGAATTCAAACCCTCCTCAACTAAAAGTCCGATCAACGCATCCGTTAATTGTATTTCATCGCCAACACCCGGATTAATATTTTCAAGAAAATCAAATATATTTGGTGGCAAAATGTAACGTCCCAAAATAGCTAAATTTGATGGTGCATTCTTAAGATCTGGTTTCTCGATTAATCCCTTCAAAGAGCAAGACTCGAAAAGTATGCTACTTTTTTTGTTTAAATCGACAATACCATATTTTTCAATACTATCAAAATCAACTTTTTCAACCATCACCTGACCAATACCCGTTTCATTCCAAGCTTTTAATAATATTTCAAAGCTAAAGTTTGTTTTACGAATTTGTTTATCTAAAACTAAAACATCTGGAAGCAGCACTGCAAATGGTTCGTCATTAATAAGATGTTTAGCGCATAGTATTGCATGACCTAATCCTAAAGCATCTGCTTGACGCACTGAAGATACTTTAACCTCATCAGGGATAATCCTTACAATATCCTCAAGAATTTTATTTTTATCTTTTTGCACTAATCTGTGCTCAAGCTCAAAGTGTGCATCAAAATGATTTTCAATAGCCTCTTTACCACTTCGAGTTACAAAAATAATTTCACGTACACCAGTATTTATTGCTTCTCTGACCACATATTCAATTATTGGCCTGTCATAGATAGGAAGGAGTTCTTTTGGTATTGCTTTAGTTGCGGGCAGCATACGTGTACCCAACCCAGCTACTGGTATTACAGCTTTATGAACCGGCTTTACAGAACTCATTTTATTTCACCAATATGATTTGCATTAGATTGAGAATTATTAAATATCATAATTTATTAACGCTCCCAAAATTACCTACACTCTTCTCTAGAGAATTTATTTCTTCTCTAAGCACTTCAAATTCTTGTTTTTTTCGAATAAGAAATCTGCTTGTAATTATAGATTTCTCACGAATACCTTTTGGGGTTAAAATATAAGAATATTTTGTCTTTTGAGAATTTTTTTTTAAATTTGAGAGCTTGAGAAATCCTTTATCAATTAGCGATGTTAATAGGTAGTAAGCGGAGCCATTGGATATTCCAACCTCTTGAGCAATTGCTCGAGTAGACATTTTAGGATTTTTTTCTATTATCTGCAAAACCCTAAACTTCGCATCCTCTTGCTGCTCTTTGCGACGACTAGCCATAAATAGCTACCGCACAAAGCTTTGAGACAAAACTTTGTAAATTGAATGTGTTAATTGACTTTGTTATTTTTTGCAACATTCAAATTTGAGCGTGCAATTATAAAGTAATGTTGTCAATATCAATCTTAATATCAAAAAGATATTAAGATTGATATATATATTTATATGTATAATCTAAAATTATAACTATTTTATATATTTTATATGAGTAAAAAAATATATTCTTAAAAATTCAAAATAAGTTTCTTGACATAAATATAATCAAAATAATATTATTAGATAATAATTTAAAAAAAAAATCTGATTATTATCTTGACTATATGCTCAAAAATGAACATCGAAATATAGGTATACTTACATGTCAAAAGAATGGTTCATTTTACAATTTAAAGCAAATTCACACCATCAAGCTATTAAGAACTTAAAGCAACAGGGATTTGAAACGTTTTTACCCTTACATGACACCACTTCACGAAAAGCATCACGTTTTATAAATACTACTCGCCCTTTATTTCCAGGCTACATGTTTATTACATTTGATAGAACAAATACTGAATGGCATAGAATAAATAACACCTATGGTGTCTTGCGGCTCATTACTTTTAACTCTACCCTTAAATCAATCCCATCTATAATTATTGATAGTTTGATGATGCGATGTGACAAATCAGGTAAAATATTACCAATAAAAAGATTAACAAAAGGCACTCAGGTAAAAATTTTAAATGGCCCATTTGCTAATTTTACAGCTTCAGTAGAAAAATATGAAACTGATCAGCGTGTGTGGGTTTTAATGAATTTGATGGGTGGGAAAACAAAAATGCAAACTTCTGTAGAAACCCTTAAATTATCAAATTAGAGTATTTTTTTGGATTTTAGATATAATTATTAGGTTTTATAGCCAATTGGGTTGTGTCTGTGCCAACGCCAAGTATCCTCACAAATATTTTTTATATTTCTTTCTGGTTGCCAACTCAGTTTTTCAAATGCCTTTGAAGTGTCCGCCCAAAAGGCAGCAAGGTCACCTTCACGTCTAGGCAAATATTTAAATTTAATTTTAACACCAGAAGTTTCTTCAAAACTTTTTATCAACTCAAGAACAGTCGTGCTATTACCACCTCCAATATTCAATACTTCAAATCTATCTAATTTGTTTTTATTTAAAGCACTCATGTGCGCGAGCGCCAAGTCTACGACATGGATATAGTCTCTTGCGCCAGTTCCATCTACTGTATCGTAATCATTACCAAAAATATTTAAATAGTCCCGACGACCATCCGCTACTTGAGCGATATACGGCATTAAATTATTTGGAACACCAATTGGTTCCTCCCCAATTTGGCCAGACTCATATGCTCCCACAGGATTAAAATACCTGAGTATAGTTCCATTTCTTTTTGAATCTACCTTTGTCCAATCTTTAATCATATTCTCGATTATCAACTTAGACCGCCCATATGGGTTCACTGGATTAGTTGGGTGCTCCTCATCATAAGGCAAATATTGAGGATCACCGTAAACAGTAGCAGATGAAGAAAAAACAATATTATCACACTCTGCATTAGACATAGCCGTAAGCAATGAAATAGAACCACCAACATTTACATCGTAATACTTTATTGGATCTGCTGTGCTCTCACCGACAGCCTTCAACCCAGCAAAATGAATGACGGCATCTGGTTTAAAGGCATTAAAAATTTTATCTAGCGCATTTGAATCACGTATATCTGCATTCATAAATTGCAACTCATTATTAGTTATAAGTCGAATGCGATCAAGCGCAGCCTCATGTCCATTCGAGAGGTTGTCTATTACAAAAACTTCATGACCGGCTTTTAAAAGCTCAACACATGTGTGACTACCAATATAACCAGCACCACCTGTTACGAGAACTCTCATATTAATTTTCCATTGTGATTATCTAAGAATTTTATTTTAAACTTATAATTAACTTCAAAAAAGATTATAATCCAGCAGAATTGCCGCATTGCCCTTTTTGTTATAAATACCCAGTATATGTATAAATTAGGGATGATATCATGAGCTTAAACACGCCACTTATAGCAAGGTCAAAACCTGCTAACTTCAATTGGGAAGACCCTTTTATATTAGAAGATCAGCTCACCGAAGAAGAACGTATGATACGCGATACAGCAAAAGCTTATTGCCAGGATAAGTTAATACCAAGAATTGTTGAGGCTAATCGCAATGAAGTGTTTCACAGAGAAATTATGAATGAAATGGGTGAACTTGGCTTACTTGGCTCAACAATACCTGAAGAATTTGGTGGAGTTGGAGCAAACTATACATCTTATGGGCTAGTTGCTCGCGAAGTAGAGCGTGTAGATAGCGGATATAGATCTGCTATGTCAGTTCAGTCATCATTGGTAATGCATCCAATTTTTGCATACGGAAATAATGAACAAAGAAATAAATATTTGCCTAAATTAGCATCCGGCGAACTAGTTGGGTGCTTTGGCCTCACAGAACCGGATCATGGCTCTGACCCAGGGGGAATGCTAACAAGAGCAAAACAAATAGACGGTGGATACTTAATTTCAGGTGCAAAAAACTGGATTACAAATTCACCAATCGCTGACGTCTTCATAATTTGGGCAAAATCAGATGCACATGACAATAAAATAAAAGGATTCGTTTTAGAGCGAGGTATGAGGGGGCTAGAATCCCCCAAAATTGAAGGTAAGTTTTCTCTACGCGCATCCACAACTGGCATGATTCAAATGGATGAGGTTTTTGTTCCAGAAGAAAACATTCTTCAAAATATATCTGGTTTAGCTGGTCCATTTGGATGCTTGAACCGTGCTCGTTATGGTATTGCTTGGGGCACAATGGGTGCTGCAGAATTTTGCTGGCATGCAGCAAGGCAATATACTCTTGATAGAAAACAATTTGGCAAACCATTAGCTCAAACGCAGCTTATTCAGAAAAAATTAGCCGACATGCAAACAGAAATTTCCCTAGGACTACAAGGATGTTTACGTATGGGACGTTTGTTTGATGAACATAAAGTTCCAGCTGAACTTATAAGTCTAATGAAGCGAAATAACTGTGGCAAAGCGTTAGATATAGCACGAACAGCGCGAGACATGCATGGTGGGAACGGAGTTTCAGATGAATAT
>Ga0206123_10000299_pt1 | contig 49373 bp, 43 predicted proteins | sample Helgoland_Spring_2_FD_160086 | JGI IMG/M metagenome (GOLD analysis project Ga0206123, IMG submission 160086) | Pelagic subsurface seawater microbial communities from Kabeltonne, Helgoland, North Sea - Helgoland_Spring_Bloom_20160316_1 | ecosystem: Environmental > Aquatic > Marine > Epipelagic ...
GGAAGACGAGCTCAACAACGACCCCGTCAAGAACAACCTGGGCCTGCAATTCGACGACATCGTGATCCCGCGCATCGGCGCCGAGTTCTACCTGAACGACACCTTCACCCTCACCGGTGGCGTGGCGTTCGAAGAATCGCCGCTGGTCAACGACGTGAACCCGGAAGTGAACTACCTGGACGCCGACCGCACCATCTTCGGCCTGGGCATGAGCGCCACCTTCGACCACGTCTACGGCCTGGTGCATCCGCTGCGCGTGGACGTCGGCTATCAGTATCACCTGATGGATCAGCGTGAATTCCAGATCGTATCCAGCCAGCCGACCGCACTGAACAACGACGTGGTGGAAACCAAAGGCGACGTCAACGTATTCGCCGGCTCCATCAGCATGCAGTTTTAAGGGGGCACCATGAAGACAAGAATGATCAAGCGGAAAGGAGCGCTGCTGTCCTCCGTCGCGATGCTCAGCACCGCGATGCTGCTCACCGCCTGCGGCGGTGACGGCGGCGATTCACCCGTCGACGACGGCGGCGCCAACCCAGGCGAATCCGGCGCGCAAGCGCTACTTTACGCCTATCCCGATAACGGCCAAGCGGAAGTTTCCACCGCCGCGCCGGTGGTGCTGCGCTTCTCCAGCGCCGTGAACGTTGGCAACGCCAATAACGCGATCACCATGTACGAAGGCGATGCGGCCTCTGGCACAGTGGTTAACGCCCCGGCCGAAGCGGTGTCGGGTGAGCCCAACAACGTCACCCTCAACCCGGACGAAGATCTCAAACCCAATCAGCTCTATACCGTGGTTATCGAAGACCTGCCGCTTCGCAAGGGCACGGCGAAGGATCAGACGCTGACTTTCACCACCCGGCCGCTGCACGAAGGCCCGAAAAACCTGGTGGTCAAGGACGACGTCTTCGAAGTCAGCCGCCGCATGCCCGACGGCTCGGCCATGGAACCGGTGATGGATCTCTCCAGCTTCCGCTTCCAGTTCACCCAGCCGATCGACCGGGCCACCGCGAACTATGGCGACGGCAACACCGTGGTGCTGCGTGACGGCGCCGGCGACCCGGTGGACGCCACGCTGCTGATCGACGGCGCCTACATGACCGTCGATCCGGACCAGGAATACCTGAACGCCGGCGAAACCTACACCCTGGACATCACCGCGGACCTGGCCAGCACCTACGGCGAAGCTTTCGGCGCACAGAGCTACACGCTCACGCCCAAGGATTCTTCACCGAAAGGCGAACCGGCCATTCTGGTGCAAAAACTCACCCAAGGCACCACCTCACGCCTCACCGGCAAGCCGGTGAACGAAGTGCCCGTCAACGGCACCTTGCTGGGCGAGAACAAAAACATCACCCAGGCCAGCGCCGAAGTGGTGCGCGCGGAACTGGCGGACGTCACCACCTACACCGACGTCACCCCGATCCGCCTGCCGAAAGGCACCGTCCTCAACGGCGCGGCCATTGATCCGGTTTTGATCGGCGGCCAAGTGCCGGCCGGCTTCGGCTCCGGCGACGTCACCATGACTGTCCTGTCCGACGCCAGCGGCTACCTGGTGCCGAACCCCTACGCCGAAAACAACCCGGACGCGCTGCGTATCGTGCACCTGCTGATGGACGTGGGCATCGCTACCAGCGAAGCACGGGCCAACGGTGCCTTTACCCAGGACCTGCTGCACATTGAACTGGTCGGTCTGGCTGAAGTGGATCCGACTGCGGGCGTACTGAATTTGGATGCGGTGAGCGTAGTTGAGCCGAACATCCTGGGCCAGGAATACGGCTACGGGATGCTGAGCTTTCAGTTACAGTCTTATAAGGATCAGAATAGCCCTCCTGATGTTGTCACGGATACGACACCTCCTGAGCTGCAAAGCTGGATGCCCGGTGACAACACTGATCTCCAAAAACCCGGCGAGCCTGTTGTTCTAAATTTTAGCGAACCATTAGACGTTAATAGTGTAAAAGACGCTGTTAGCCTCGAGTTAAACGGTAATGCTGTAGATTTTAGATTGGAAATTGATGGCGCCGCTTTAATCCTTTCCCCGCAAAGAGTAGTAACTAAACATCCGGGTGGTTCAGTCACTGTTAAGCACTTGCAAGGGGTGCAGCATAGCCTGGAAAATACTCCGAGAATATATCGGGTAAAAGTGGATTCAACCATTAAGGATCTGTCTGGAAATAATTTGGCTGTGCCTTTGAATAAGACATTTGAACTTCCGGTAGTTGTACAAAATAAACAGGTGATTATTTCAAACGGTACGCAACCGACACTAGATCAATTAATTGATCATGCACCGATGGTCCTATCTGCTTACCCTGGTTTTCCATGTGCATTATCAAATGAGGCGCGAAACCTAGGCTTGGGTCTTTCGGGCCGATGTGAGGGGGCATTTTCGGGAATAGAAGATGGGACGGAATTTGATAACCAAAAGGCGGACGACAGCGTTCCAGTTATGGATATGCCTGAGCGTAGGCCTATCATTGTTCAATTCTCCGAAGAAATTGACCCTAGCACGGTCATTCTGGGTGATACCTTTATTGTTGAAAGAATCAATGAAGATGATCAGGTGCAAGAAGTTGTCACTGGTCGCCTCGATGTTTATAAAAAGAGACTGGAGTTCGTCTCGAACGAAGGTTGGAATAGAGGAAGCTTATATAGATATTCCTTAAAATCATCGGGATATATGATTTCTGACCTTGCTGGTGGTGTTCCGAAGATCTTCTCAGATAATAACTACAGTTGTGGTGTGGACGCGATTTGCGACGAGTCCGGATTGCCACTGCAAACACAGGCTTTGGGGTTGACTACTTTGGAGTACATCGGCGATACCGGAAATGAAAGAGATTATGCTGTATTAACAACTGGTCCGGAATTCGAAGCTGGTGGCCCTACATTAACTCAGTACTTTAGAGGCACTGAGAAGAGTAATAACGTCGTCCAAGTTCTAAGTACGATGCCGGTTTCTGATACTAATCATAACTTCTTCCATGAAAGTCCGAATATTGGTACATCTACAGATCCTGGCCGTTCCTTTGGGGTCTATGACTATGAAGTTTCGGAGTATGGGCCTACCAATTTACCTGATGAAAGTAATCCACAATTTGATCCCAATGGGCTGAAGCCTAATAAAAACAGTGCCAAAATACTTTCTCGCTTCAGGTCGCAAGGTGATTTGGGGCTGTTGGTTAATGGAGCAAATTTGGGTTGTGATTATCAGTTCCCAACGGATGTGCCTTTAGAATGTCCGGGAGAAAAATTTACTTATCTTAGTGCTGCTATAGTGGCAGAAGTGACCGATGAATTTTTAAATGATGGACTGAAAGTATTGATGTGGCCCTCGCAGGTTGTCGGTACCTCTATTCCTCTATTTGGTTTGGCGGATTTTGGCCTATTTATTCCGGTGCCCGGTGTGACTGGTCCTCAAATACTTCGTATGAGGTTTGAGCCGTCAGGAGAAACGGACATAGACGGTAATCCCATCAGAAATAAACCTGTTACAGCTTGGATAAAAAACGATGGAAATGAGTTGACCCTTGAGGCGGAGCTTGATCTCTACGTAACTGCCCCTTATGTAACTGAATTTGGTGTTGGGTCGGCTACCAATACTTCAAATTTCGGTTCTTACCCAATTACTATGAAGCTTAGTGGTCCGGTCAGATTCTTGGACGACGGCAGAATGGCAGTTGAGCAAATTAATATGGAACCCGTGGATCTTATGTTGAAACTGCATAGCAGAGATGCTGGTGAGTACGCAGGGTATGTGGATCTTTTTATACCAAAATCAGGGAGCAGGCTTAATTTCATATCACAACCTATCAAGTGAGCCATTTTTAAAAATTATTGTTTAACTTTAGAAGCCTGACGCTTATGCGCCAGGCTTCTTATTTAATGCATGACCCGTGCTGAATAGAGTTGGCACTTTTCTGTCCTCACTTCGGAATAACCTAATTAAGCAACAAGTTAAGCACACGCAGTGGGATTACGACCTAGCCCTAAAAAGCAGAGTGGATCAGGTGGAAGACGGCGAACTGGCCTACAAGCAAACCCAAGCCCCCTATGGTATTCAGGGGGTTCGACGGTACTACAGTGGTTGCGTCGATATGGTCATCAGGACTGGCGCCCAAATATTGGAGCCCATCCTACCGAGAGTCCTCCCGTCTCCTTCTACCTCGGAACAACGCATCAAGGAGCTTAAATAGACGTTGCGCTTCGCTGAGCAGAAGCCCGAGTTCCTTGAAGCTGTTGTTAATGTGACGGAAAAGAGCGACGGGGTGTCCTTAAAAGAGCTGCCCGGAAGTCCTCGCCCAACAACGAGTTGCTGGATTAATCGTTAGCAGGACCGCTCCTTGGGCATCAACTGCCAGACGTGGAATCAGGCCGAACGAGCACAGAGAGTTCGGGAGGCCCGGTAACAGCAGGTTATCGGTTTCGTGCTTTCGATTTGAGCAGTCAGCCCCGAATAGGCGCCCGTAAACTTTATCATTTACTGCACGAGTAAGCGGATCTTGGGACGCGACCACCTGTTCCTGGTACTCGGGGGCATCGTCCCCTTGTCCCACGCTGGTGGGCACCATAAGACTACCCGCAGCCATCACCGCTTCTGGTGCCACCCTAATCCCCTAAAACCGGGCATGAGCAATGCGAGCCTAGTGAGCGACGCGTATTCCCATAAAATCGTTGAGCATCATGTGCATTAGAGCTTGCGCAAAGAGGGACGTGGAGCAGGCGCTCTCAGCTCAACGAGCTGGGCGTTAGCAGTGATCCAGCGCTTCGACCGGGGTATCCGGTGTTGCTGTGACCGCGACCAGAAGCTGGACCGTCGACATGGCTTCCAATGTTCGATGACCAACTGCTACGACTGCCACCAGGAGCGGGTAAATGACATCTGGGATATGGAGTTCCTATTGATGCGGCGGATCGGGCTCAGAGGTGAAATAGGCGTCAACCTATTCCAGGAATAGAGAGTAAGCCAGTACCGGTGTTTCTAACGACGCGTGAATTTTAGCACGAATATGATATGGCAGGATTAACTTTTCTGTTGTGAAGAAGAGGCGGTGCTTTTTGATTGTTGATTCTTGGGTATGTAGTTTTTAGTATTAAAGATACCTTTTTCCATTGAGATTTTTACGCTAGGTTATAAAAACAAATTATCTGGCGCTGTTTGTGCGTTTTGGTAAATTGGTTAATAGCGGCGTCAAGCTGTTATTTTTTAAAGTTGCACGGTTTTAAGGTTCGGATGATTTGTGGATAATATATTTAGGGTTAAAGACAAGGTTTGGCAATAAAGCCAGATTTTTTTGTGGCGAGGGTGTGGTCGAGGCTAGGTCCAGCGTAGGGATTCACACCAAGTGAGGTGATCTTTGGCTTCAAAAAGAAGAAGATCGAAGTTGGTTCGACCTGGCTAGGCTTTGCGTTTAAGGACATGGGTAAGTTCAAAAGTAAATATATCCCTTAAAATTATTTTAATTAAAGGGGGAGGGTGCTTCTTCGTACGTTATCGTAAATGTTTTGCCTTGCCTCGAGATTTGTAGCTGAGCCGTTCCTGTTTCTTTAAATGATTTGTATGCTGAAAGATCGGAAAATTCAGTACCTAGAGGGTATCCGTTTAGAGAAAGTATTACGTCTCCTTTCTTTAAATTGAATTTTTTCACTATGTTGTTTTTGCCGGTTTTTACCATATAGCCATTATCTCTACCCTCCGTTATCGGTTCGAGCTCTGTTGTTTTTAAGAACTTCTCTCTAGTTGTTTCTTGGTGAGAGTTATTTTGGATTGTGCCATTGTTAAACGCCTTTGAGGTATTGAGTTTCCTTGATTTTCCGATTGAGAGCCTAATTTCTTGATTGCTATCGGTGAGATAGGCAAACCTGGTTGTTATAGAAGATAGCTGCCAGCTGGTGGCGGCTATTGTTTGACCTACTTTGTAAGCTTGTGTATTGCCATCCTCTTCGATTAGTACATAACCATCTCGCTTGTTATAAAAGAAGATAGCTGTAACATCCAGTTGTTTCATTGCCTTCAAGTTATGATTAATTGGATTTGTATTGGGATCCGAGTGGGCCGAATTGATCATAAGCGTTACTAGAAGGAATGCGCCTGTTAGCGTGTTTTTCCTGGCCGCCGGGCGCGGCAAGCAGTGCAATGCATTTTCGTTAACTTACCAAGCATTGACATCTTCGTTGGAAACAGAGGAAAGAACCCCGTTGACACCACAGGATGTGCCTACAATGGTGCCTGAGAAGTCAAAGCTGGAGCTATTGTCGACGGGGTTGCCATTAGCGAAATCGACATCTGGCAAATAACCGGTGCAAACAGCGCTGCCAAAGACCTCAACAGTAATAGAACCAATGTTGGCCGTGGTAACGCCACCTGCTGGCGGGTTTACATCGCCAGGCGTGCCAGCACCAGATACTGAGGAACTGTTAGTGAAGGTGGTGTTATCAGACGCATACCAAGGGAAGTTGGAGATGCCGATGCTGGCGCAAGTGCCGCTGCCACCGACGGTCCCGTCAAGTACCCTAATGCCAATAGCGTTGCCACTGGCGTCATAGCGCACCTGACCTTCAAGAGTCAGAGGGCAGTTTGCACTGATGAATGAGTAGTTCAGCGTGGAGTTGCCGGTGAAGGTAAATGTATCACTAGCGGCGCTAGTCCCAGCCGGACCGAACCATACATTGGAGGGCGCTGCGTTATAGGTGGTGGAAGTGCCGTCTTGATACTCTACACATTCCCAGGTGCCGTCAGTTGCTGTGGCAGAGCTACCGGCGCAAGTTTGAGCGGCGGCAGAGCCAGCGAAGCCGTACGCGGCCAAGCCGACGATGCCAGCCAGAGCTACTTTTTTGATTTCCATAGACATGAGAGTCTCCTCATTCTTCCGTTAATTGGATGTTTGTGCGACGGCGATCTTTACTTCTTCCTTGGTCGCCGCCGTGTCGGTTGGTGAGTTGTTGTTTTGCCCCCCGAACCGACACGATTCACGTTAGAGGAGGTGGGAAGGCGGGAGAATAGCAAAAAATGAAAAGGGGTCTTTCAAAAAATGAAAACATGAAATTCAACAAATGAAGAAAGAGAGCAGGAACAGTCACTTGGGCGCCTAAGTTGGCGAACAACCATAAACATAAAAAGATCTCCGTCCCCGACGAACGGTAGTATATGGCCGATAAGCGGTAGTTGATCGGAGGCGCGTAAAAAAACGTGACTGGAAATTTGAGTCTTCTTTAAAATACTGTTCCAATTTTTTGTAAGCCATTGGCTCGTATTTTTGTAATCCTTCCGCTCGATTTTTGGTTTGTTACTTCTGGTAGCATTTTAATCGTTCTGTAGCGTCTTTCTTTGCCTTTAGTGTTCTCATGTCCAGGGTTCGTTCCTGCTTGTTGGAAAACTTTTGCGCTTCTTTTATCGGTTTCCGTGCGTCGGCGCGTTGATCGCCGGGCCTGGTTCGCCCCCTCTTATTGCTTGTTTCGTGGTTCAGTGAATGGTGGTTCGCGCTTTTCTGCGTACACATGTATGCAAAGTGCCTGCTGTGGCGCGGTTCGCTTTTTCTTGGCGGCAGGACGGGGTAAGGTTGTTGACTGAATTTATACTGAGAATAAGAACCCGCCATGCAACCTCGCCCCGCCTCAACGTTGGCGCTGCTCCGGGACACCGAGCAGGGCCTTGAAGTCTTGATGCTCCAGCGCACTTTGAAGGCCGTGTTCATGCCCGGCTTTTATGTGTTCCCGGGCGGTGCCGTCGACGACGGCGACCGCGATCTGGCGCGCAGCGCCCACCTTTATGGCCACAACGATGACTCGGCCAGCGCCTTGCTGGGCCTGCCGGACGGCGGCGGTCTGGGCTACCTGGTGGCGGCCGTGCGCGAGTGCTTCGAGGAGGCCGGTATGCTGCTGGCCCGGGACAGCGCCGGGCAGTGGCTGGATGGCAGCCATCCGGTTATGGACGGCCGTTGGGCGGTGGGCAGCGGCGAGGCGGATCTGGGCGATCTGTGCCGTTCGCACGATTTGGTGGTGTCTCTGGACCGGATTGCGTATCTGGATCATTGGGTGACGCCGCCGGGGCCGCCGCGCCGCTTCGATACACGCTTCTTCGCCGCCGTGGCCCCGCCGGCGCAGGTGCCGGCCCATGATGGTGAGGAGACCATCGATCATATATGGATCACGCCCCAGGCGGCGTTGGAAGATCGTCGTCAGGGGCGCCGCGAGTTCGCCACGCCGACGGTGAGTGTGTTGCGCAAGCTGTCCGAGTTTGCATCGGTGGAAGACGTGCTGACCTATGCGCGTGACCGTCGCCCCGAGGCATTCCCCACCCAGCCGTGGCCGGCCCGCAAGGGCGACGAGGTGGTGTACGTGGAGCCGGGTCGCCCGGCCTACGACGAAGTGTGCAAGCTCGACCCGGAGGCGAAGGGCCACGCCCAGGCACGCCTTGAGGCGGGGCTCTGGGTGGCGCTCAGTAACAGCGTGTCGCGGCTGACCTTGAACGCTGGCGTCGACGACGGTGGCCCGGGCTTTAACAGTTACTTGGTGCGCGCCGGCGAGCAGGCGCTGGTGGTAGACCCGGTGCTTGAGGACGGCGACGACCTGCACGCGCTTCTGGACGCCTGCGACGGCGTGCTGTCCACCATCGTGCTCACCCGCCCCCGCGAGCAACAGGCAGCGGCCCGCGCTCTACAGGCGGCCACCGGTGCCCGCATTCTGGGCGTGGCCGGTCCGGCGGACGTGCGGCTGGCCGACGGCGAGTCTCACGCCCTGGGCGGGCTTACCCTTAAGCTGTTGCACACCCCCGGGCAAGCGGAGGACCGCCAGTGCCTGCTGATCCAGGAGGAGGGCATGTTGTTCTCAGGCACAGCGGTGCTGGAGCGCTCTCTTGCTAAGCACTATCTGCCCGCCGCTGACGTGGACGCCTACGTGGCCGGCCTGGCCCGGCTACTGGAAGAAGACCTGCACTGGATCGCCCCCGGCCGCGGCTTCCTGATGGGCCAGCCGCAGAAGGTGCTCGACCATCTGATGACGCAGTGCCTCAGCAAGGTCCAGCGCTGACCTTTGCCTTGTAGATGCGGTGCCCGCCGGGGTGCCGCTAAGTAAGCCTTCACCGATTTCGTTTCCGACATCACCCACCACGGTGTGCGGCTCTCGCTGACTGTTTTTCGCTCTTATATCGGCCACGCTCACTCCGAGCAATGGACTTTATTGAATCCGTTTCCGGGATTCGTTTTAAAACGACAAATTATCATGTATAACATAGTCCACTACACAGGCCACCGCAGCGTAGCCCCGTTGGCTCGATGGCTTCGTACGTTTGGGAGTTGCGAATCAACACGGGCCCTGGCTATCGCGTGTATTACGCTTGGGTCGGAGAGTCGACCTTGTTGCTGCTATGTGGCGGTAGTAAACGACGCCAAAGTCGCGATATCGAGCGAGCGGTGGTGTATTGGCAGCGCTGGCGAAATAGGGAGCACCATTGATGAGCGCAAGACCTCATGACGATGTAATGGCGGAGCTATTGCGCGATGACCCGGTGGTCGCGGCGGAGTTGCTCAACAGTGTGCTCGCCGAGGGCGATCAGGCGGAACTTATGGTGACGCTACGACAACTGGCCAAAGCCTTCGGTGGTGTCCGCCATGTAGCCGAAGAGGCACACTTGAACCCGACCCAGCTTTATCGGGCACTTTCGGAACCGGGTAACCCGAAGCTTTCCAATCTTCGCGCGATTCTGCGCGTCATGGGTTTGCGACTTGCGGTGCAGCCCATTGAAAGCCCCGAGGCCCGACTCCGCGGCCTGTAAAGCGTTTTTCCTACCTGACTTTCCGTTCTGGCTGATATCGCCGCTCCAGCTTGCCGTTGTCTCATTTCCTCGTTGGCAGTCGTCTTCAGTATTAATACTTATTAGAAACCTTATTAAGTGTCGAAAAAGATTGTTTTTTGAGTGTGTCTTAGCGAGGTTCAAGGATGAACGAGATTCGCTGGGCCAGGAAAGCTGTGACGCAAGCGGCTAAACTGCATCCCAATGATCGTAAGCATTGAACAAGTGAGGAAGCGGGATGAACGCACCTACTAACGTTCAGATTATTAATAATGCCGAGGGGGAGCCCGCTTTCGCGGTTATCCCTTACGCGGATTACGTCGCGTCCCAATCGCGCGACGATTCCGTGCCCCACGAGGTCGCGGGGTATATTCTGCTGGAGGGCATGTCGCCGGCGGCGGCATGGCGTCGTCACTTGCGTTTGACGCAGGCCGAGGTGGCCGTCCGCATTGGCATTAGCCTGATCGCTGCCCGAATTTTATGGACCGTTAACGCGAAAGGATTCGACTTCATGACAACAATAAAAAGGATGACCCGTCTGGCGTTGGCCGCGCTGTTCGGCCTGTCCGCCCCGGCGTTCGCCGGGGCGCCCGTTACCTTCGACACCAAGGCGTTCTGCGTCGAGGGTTTGCAGACGCCGCTGAAGGTGGAAGTGGCGGAAACACAAACCCAGCGCAACCGTGGCCTGATGCAGCGCGAGCACTTGGCGGAAGACGCCGGCATGCTGTTCCTGTTCGACGGGTCGATGCCCAAAGGCGTGGGCTTTTATATGTTCCGTACTCTGATCCCCCTGGACGTGGCGTTTGCCGACGACGAGGGCCGCATCGTGGCGATCCGCACCATGACCCCATGCCCGCATAACGATCCACGACGCTGCAAGGTGTACCGGCCGGGCGATGCGTTTGTTTCGGCGCTGGAGGTGAATGCAGGCTTTTTCGAGCGCCATGGGGTGAAAAAAGGGGACAGACTTTTTGATGCCATGGACGATCACTGCGATCTCTTACCTGATGACGTGCCGATCTCTGACAGTAATTAAAGCGCCCGGCTGATTGCCGTCGCTTTGTGTCGTTGCACACTGGAGGGGCGAGACGCAAGGAAGCGGTAAGGAGGCACGGAGTGACATGTCGGAGGAGCGCAGCCCCTACGCGCCGGGCATCGGTTCGCCGGCGGATGCCTGGGTGGACCGTTTGTTGGAGCGGGGCCGGGGGCCGGAGCTGGCGCCCATGGCCCTGAATACGCCTCTGGATCGCACCCACGTCACCGCCGCGGTGCGGCTCACCGGTCGCGACCGATTCCATCTTGCCAAAGTGCTGGGCGTGGACCAGCGGACCCTGGAACACTGGGAGCGCGGCGTCGGCGCTCCCGATGGCGCCGCCCGTGCGCTGCTTCTGATCACCTTGCGTTTCCCGGAAGTGATCCGCGCCTTCTCCACGGACTGACCCTGCTGATGCCGGCAAGCTCCGCTTGCCTTTCGCGGGCAGGGCCCGCTCCCACCGTTTTTAGTGCCGGGCGGCGAGCATGGCGATGGCGGCGAGGGCTTCCGGGTCGTGTTCCTTGAGCCGGTTGGCGATGCCGTGCTGGAAGAAGTAGCGGAAGTCCGGCTCCTTCTGCGCGGGCACCAGGCATCGATCACCGGGCAGGACCGGTGTCTGGGTAACCGCCTCTTCGTCGGCGACCATGGCCAGGGCCCGGCCGTCGCCGTACAGACGCCAGCTCACCACTTCCGTCAGGCTCAGGGTTTCGAATTCGTCTTCGGAGAACACCACATGGGTGCCGATGGTGTCGGGGATCTCCTGCACCAGACTTTCGCCGGGCTGCCCGAAGTTTGATTCGCCAAAGAAAGCGACCGCTGCGTCCAGTTCCTGCACCTTGTGCGGCGGGGCGTCGCAGAACAGGTAGTCGCTGTCCGGTAGTCGGTAGCCTTCCCAGCGTCCGTTCAGCGGGTCCGCCAGTTCGCGGGCGCTCACCAGTTGTTTGAGCCAGGGCACCATGGCCAGGGTGTCGCCGTTTTCCAGGCGGGCCCAGGCGAGGATTTTGACTGAGAACAGCGTGTCGGGATGCCGGTCGTTGGCATAGAGCAGTTCCATGCCGTCATATTCAGGGGAGAGTCTGAGAATCGGCGGCGATGTGGCCCGCCGTCGGGGGGTAAATGGCAGCACGTTGTTGGGAGCTTCCGTGTTGCCAGTGGGGTCACGCCGGTTTGCCATAAACACCTCCGCGCAGCCTATGATTTCACAGTAGACGGTGGCGACGGGGCACGCAAGCGCTCTTTTTTGTAGGAGCGGGCCCAGCCCGCGAAAGGCCGGCGGTGCCGGCCGGCAGGATCCCAGAGACCTTGTTGATGCTACCGTCAGAAACGTTTCTGGCATCCTGCCGGCCGGCACCGCCGGCCTTTCGCGGGCTAGGCCCGCTCCCACAAGGCCCGCTCGCACAAGCAGTCTCCACGAACTGCTATGTGAGTATCAGCGTGGCGATCAGAGCCAGCACCGGCAGAATCGGCGCCAGCCGCACCATCAGTCGCGGCCGGTAGGGCAGCAGGAACACCAGCGGCAGGCCGGCCAGAGTGACCAGGCCCAGCGCCATGGAGAGCGCCAGGCCGGTGGGCCACAGCCGCAGACAGCTGGCCACCATCAGGGCGATCAGCACCCAGCCGGCGATGCGAAACCCACGCAGCCGCGCCGCCGGCGGTTTGGCGCTGAGCGCCGCCTCATGGTGGCGTTTCATCGCCAGCGCCAGGGCGGTGAGGCCGGCGTAGGCGAGGGTCAGCGGCAAGGTCACGGCGATCACCGTCATGCGCCGTCCCCCGCGGTACGGGCGCCACGCTGTGAGCGCGGGTCTTGCGCCATCGATTGTTGTGGGCGCGGCCTTTGTGGGAGCGGGCCCTGCCCGCGAATGGTTCGCCGCTGCACTACCCGCCACAGGGCGTAGCCCCAGACGCCGGCCAGTATCAGGCAGACCACATCAAACCCGGCCAGCGCGCCGACTCTCCACGCAGTGGCGCTGAACAGGTGGCTGTCGGTGGTGGCAAGATTCAATACCGGCAGCGACGCCCACAATACGGTGATCGCCGCCAGTTGTTCGATCCACCCGCGTCGGTTCGGACGTAGCAGGGCATGCCCCAGCGCCAGTAGCCAGGCGAGGAAGAACACGCGGATTTCCCAGCTCTCCCGGCCGGCCCATTCCACTGGCAACAGGCGGTTGGCGGCGAAGTAGGCGGCCAGCGCGCCGAGCAGGCCGGTGAGCGACGCGATGTTCAGCCCGTTGACCAAACGCAAGGCGCCCCCCGGGGCCTTGCCGCGCAATTGCTGGGTGCGTTTGGAGACCCATAACAGCATGCCGGTGGCGACCATGGCGGTGCCCCCCAGGCCGAACAGGAAGAACAGCCCGCGCACCATGGGGTCGGCGAACCGTGCCAGGTGGAGATTGACGAACAGGTTGTAGACCCGGAACGCCCCCGGGATCGCCTCGTCGCCGGGTTGTCTCTCCAGCAGCGTGCCGTCGGTGCCGTTGAACACCAGGGTGGGGTTGCCGCCCCGGCGCCGGTCGGTGACCGCCGGCGCTTTGTCGGTGGACACCCGGATCACGGCGTTGTCCCGGTTCGGCCAGTCCACGCTGATGCGGCGCACCGGTTGCTCGAAGGCCGCTTCGGTGCGCGATACCAGCGGCGCGATGTCGGTCAGGGTTGCCGGTGCACCGGCCTCGCTGGTGGCCTCGTCGCGGGGGAACACATCCTGGAAGAAGCCTCGCCAGCCGTCCTGGTAGGCCGCGTTCATACCCCAGGGCATCAGCATCACCATGAAAATCAGCAGCCCCGAATAAGTGATCATGAAGTGGAACGGCAACGCCAGCACCGCCGTGGCGTTGTGGCTGTCCAGCCAGGAACGCTGGCCCTTGCCGGGGCGGAAGGTGAAGAAGTCCTTGAAGATCTTTTTATGGGTGATCACACCGCTGATGATCGCCACCAGCATGAACATGGTAGCGACACACACCAGCCAGCGGGCCCAGATGCGCGGCACGCCGTACAGTTCGAAATGGAAGCGATAAAGAAAATCGCCGCCCCGGCTGGCCCGTGGCGAGAGCAGGTCGCCGGTGCCGGCATCCATGACCGCCTGCTCTCCGCGCCGGCGTCCGCTGTCCGGGGCGGCTGGTGTGTTCGGTTGCCAGCGTAGCTCGGCTACCGGCGAGCGGGCATCCGGTAAGCGAAGGTCCCAACTTTTGGCGTCCGGGGCCTTGTCGTTAAGAGCCGCCCATGCCAGTGCGGGCGTTTCCGGAGAGGGTTCCGAATGGTGCAGTTCTGGTGCCATCCACAGTGAAATTTCCTCGCGGAAGTAGGCGCTGGTACCGGTTACGAACATCGCCAGCAGCAGCCAGCCCAACAGCAAGCCGCTCCAGGTGTGTAGCCAGGCCATGGATTGTCTCAGGCCCGCCTTCACAACAGATTCTCCGCCCTGCCCAGCCACGCCAAACCGGCCAGCAGCAACGTCGGCGCCATAATTCCCGCGCAGGCGCGCGCGGCGCTGCGGGTGGAAAACGCCCACAGCACCGCCACGGTGTAGATCAAGAAGGAGAGCAGGTTGGCGGTGATCACCGCAGTCGCGGGCGCCGTCGGTAGCCACACAGAGAGGGCGGCAGTGGCGCAGGCGGCCAGCGCGTAACCGCCGAATACCGCTATCAGCGTCCGCAACGCCACGCCTAAACCAGGCCAGGTGGCGAGCCGCTGCAGAAAGAGTCTGGACATGGAATCCCCAGCGCCTAATGGTGGCGCACGTCACGGAAGGATGAATTCAAATAAGAATGGTTATTATCCGCATATAAGGGGCGAACGCAACGCGCCAGACGTAAGCTTTGTATCACCGGATGTCGGATTACGGCCCTCGGCCTAATCCGACCTATCGTAGCCCCGTAGGTCGGCTTGAGCGCAGCGAAAGCCGACAAAGCGCCCAGCGTCAGGCGACCGGCGCCCGGTCCACGCCCGCCGTCGCCGCCAACGGTTGCCGCAACCGCCACCGCAGCCGGATGCCCAACAAAACGGCGGCGGCGGTGAGCCCCGACACCAGCCCGATCCAGAAACCCGCCGGCCCCATCGCCGGGCGCCACAGGTCGGTAAGGCCGAGCACATAGCCCACCGGCAACCCCACGCCCCAGTAGGCTACCAGGGTCATCAGCATCGGCCAGGCGGTGTCCTCGAAACCGCGCAGGCAGCCGTTGGCGCACACCTGCAGGGCATCGGAAACCTGGTAAAGGCCGGCGAACAGCAGCAGATGGGCGGCGAGGGCGATCACCTCCGCGTTGTCGGTATAAATATGCGGTATCCACGGCCGGCTGACGATCAACGCCAGGCCGGCCAATACACCGATGCCACCGGTCATCGCCAGGGAGCAACGCACCGCGCGGCTCAGCCCGGCAACGTCGTTGCGTCCCCGCGCATGGCCCACGCGCACGGTGGCGGCGAGGGCGAAACTGAGCGGGATCATGAAAATCAGCGAGGTGAAGTTGAGCGCGATCTGGTGGCCGGCGACGATCTCCGGCCCCAGCCGGCTGATCAGCAGGGCGATCACCGCGAAGATGCTCACCTCGAAGAAAATCGACAGCCCCACCGGCAGCCCCAGCCGCAGCATGTAGCCCAGGCTGGCCAGCTCCAGATGACGTTGGCGCAGGGTCAGCCGCGCCGGCTGGTACGCCGGGTGGCGGCGAATATAGGCGCTCATCATCAGCGCCATGCACCACATCACCAGGCTGGTGGCGTAACCGCAGCCGACGCCGCCCATGGCTGGAAAACCGAGCTTGCCGTAGATCAATACATAGTTGGCGGGAATATTGATCGCCAACCCGATGACGCTGATCCACAGCACCGGCCGGGTGTGGTTCATCGCCTCGGTGTAGCTGCGCAGCGCCAACAGCACGGCGGCACCGGGCATGCCCCAACTGAGCGCGTCCAGGTAGCCCGCCACCAGTGGGCGGATCGCCGGATCCACGTCCATCAGCGCCAGCACCGGCGCCATCGAACGCAACACCACGGCGCTGAACAGCCCCAGCCCCAGGGCCAGCCACAGGCCCTGCTGGGCCAGCGGGTTGACGCGATGGTAAGCTTCGCCGCCGAGATGGCGGGAAAGAATCGGCGTGGCACTCATCAGTACGCCGGTCATGAACAGGAACAGCGGCACCCAGATACTGGCGCCCACCGCCACCGCGGCGAGATCCTCGGCGCCCACCCGGCCCGCCATCATGGTGTCCACGAAGCCGTTGGCGGTTTGTGCCAACTGGCCTCCCAGGATCGGCAAGGCAATACGCAACTGAGCAAGGTATTCGAGACGATGAGCGGACATGGCGAACAACAGCAGCCTGAGCACGGGGCGGCTACCATACCGCAATCCCCGGCCCCGGTGCACCGCGCCACGGACTTGGAACGGCTGTTTCGCGATACTTTTTTCGACCGCTACCAGACCGTGCTGGAAGGCGGCTTCGACGAGCCGGTTTATAGGGCCGGTGACCCGGGGACCGGCGCGCCGGCGCGTATCCGCTATACCCGCGATTACTTCCGCAGTGCCCTGCACGAGGTGGCGCACTGGTGCGTGGCCGGTGAGCGCCGCCGGCGCCTGGACGACTACGGTTACTGGTACGCGCCGGACGGCCGCGACGCCGCCGCCCAGGCCGAATTCCTGCGCGTGGAAGTGCGCCCGCAGGCTCTCGAAGCGATGTTCTGCGCCGCCTGCGATCATCCGTTCCGCGTCTCCCTGGACAATCTGGACGGCAACTCCGGCGACGAAGCTTGCTTCGCCGCCGACGTCCAGGCCCTCGCCAACCGCCTGCGCAGCGACGGCCCGCCGCCCCGCGCCCGTCTCTGGATCGACGCCCTGACGCGCTTCTACCGCACCTAGAGGGTGGTGGGAGCGGGCTTGTGGGAGCGGGCCCCGCCCGCGAAAGGCCGGCTATGCCGGCCGGCAGGATTCCAGAGGGCTATAAAGGCGGAACACTAACAAGGTCTCTGGTATCCCGCCGGGTGGCTACCGCCACCCTTTCGCGGGCAAGGCCCACTCCCACAAGCTCGATCAGCGAAGCATGTGCAGAAAGTGCATGTGCTTCTCGTACTGGTCGAGCACGTCGCTGATTACCTGTTCACGACTGAAGCCCATCAGATCGTAGTCCTGGCCGCCTTCGCTGAGGAAGACATCGGCGCGGAAGTACTGATCGCTCTCTTCATGTCGCTTGGAATGCTCCAGTTGACGCATGGTCAGCGACGGTCGGGCGTAGCCTCTGATGCGTACGCCATAAAGGAAGTCGGTTTCCTGGCCATGGCCGACCACCAGCGTCACGCGGTCGTCGCCTTCGCGGACCTCCACGTCGAGACCGTGGCCGCGCAGCTCCTCGGCGACCGCATTGAGCGCCGGCGTTGCCACGTCGCGCAGAAACGCCAGCACCCGGGCGCGCACCGGGAAACTGACCATCCCTTTCAGGCGGGTTTTCCAGGCGCCGGCCGGGGCGTGGTGGCCGACATGAATGGTCGCCGGCGCGGTGCCCAGGTTGGACTGAAAGCTGGAGCGTCGGATGCCTTCCACCTTCAACGACTGGAACAGCCCGAAGCAGGCCACCAGCAGCACCGCGGAGAACGGCAACGCCGAGGCGATGGTGGCGGACTGCAAAGCGCCGAGGCCGCCGGCCAGCATCAGGGCAATGGCCACGGCGCCTTCGGAGCCGGCCCAGAAAATACGTTGCCATACCGGCGTATCGTCATGGCCGCCGGAGGCCAGCATGTCCACGACCATGGAGCCGGAATCCGAAGAGGTGACGAAGAACACCACCACCATCAGCGTCGCCACGCCGGAAATGAAACCGGACCACGGGAATTGCTCCAGGAAGTGGAACAGCGCCACGGCTTTGTCGTCGTCCACCAGCGCGGCCAATTCCGGATAGCTGTTGTCCAGGATCATCTGAATCGCGCTGTCACCGAACACCGTCATCCAGAACAGAGTGAAGCCGGCGGGCACCAGCATCACACCCAATGCAAACTCGCGGATGGTGCGCCCCCGGGACACACGGGCGATGAACATGCCCACGAATGGCGACCAGGAAATCCACCAACCCCAATAAAACAGGGTCCAGCCGCCCATCCAGTCTTGCGGGCCGTCTTTCACCTGGGGCTGATAGGTGTAGAGGTTGAAGGTCATGTTGACCAGTTCCGAGAGATAATCGCCCAGGTTTTGCACGTAAGCCTTGAGCAGAAATACGGTGGGGCCGAGGGCCAGCACGAACACCAGCAGCAGGAAGGCGAGGCCGAGATTGAGTTCTGACAAGCGGCGGATGCCGGCGTCCAGGCCGGTGACCACGGAAATCGTCGCCAGCCCGGTGATGGCGACGATCAGTCCCACCTGGACCCACTCGTTCTTGGGCAAACCGAACAGGTAGTTGAGCCCGGCGTTGACTTGCTCGACGCCGAAACCCAGCGAGGTGGCCACGCCGAACACCGTGCCGACCACCGCGAACACATCCACTGCGTGACCCAGCGGGCCGTAGATTTTTTTGCCGATCAACGGGTACAAGGCGGAGCGCAGTGTCAGCGGCAGGCCGTGCCGAAAGCTGAAGTAAGCGAGGATCATGCCGACAATCGCGTAGATACTCCAGGCGTGCAGGCCCCAGTGGAAAAAGGTGGCGCGCATCGCCTCCTTGGCGGCGGCGATGGTGTCCGGCTCGGCCATTGGCGGTGAGCCGAAATGAATCACCGGTTCGGCGACGCCGAAGAACATCAGGCCGATGCCCATGCCGGCGGAAAACAACATGGCGAACCAGGAGGCATAGCTGTAATCCGGTTCGGAGTGATCCTTGCCCAGTTTGATGTCGCCGAAACGGCTCACCGCCAGAAACGTCACCAGGGTAATAATGATGGCAACGGTCAGCACATAGAACCAGCCGGCATCGCTGATCACCCGGGCTTTGATGTCGTCGAAGACGGTTTCCGCCGTTTCCGGCGCGATCACCGAAAACAGCACCATGGCGGCGATGATCGCCACGGAGGTGAAGAACACCGGCGGATTGATCAGCACCTTGGGTTTTTGTTGTTCGGCGGGGCTTTGCTGGGGATCGTCGCTCATCGGGCTCTCCTGATCCTTGGAAGAAACTCAACACCACGACGCTAACACAGCTGCGGTGAAAACGACGCGAGCTTGTGGAAGCCAGCCTTGTGGGAGCTTGCTTGCAAGCGAAAGGCCGGCTATGCCGGCAAGCAAAGCTTGCCTTTCGCGGGCGAGGCCCGCTCCCACAAGGTCCGATCCCGCAGCGTTGTCGTTACAGCCGGCCGGCCTGCTTGAGCTGCTGGTAGGCCTGGCCGAGCCGTTCGGCCAGGGTGTCCGGCGTGGTCGCCACCAGATGGGCGCCGGCATGGCGCAGGCGAACGTGCAACTCGCGGCGCTGCTGTTGTTCGTGGGCGTCGGCGGTGACGCGCAGGGCGTCGTCCAGATCGGTCACGCAGGCATGGCGCAGGGCGGCCTGTTCCGGCAGTTCCATGTCGGCGACCATCACCAAATGGCGGCGGCCGAGCATGCGGACGGCGGCGAGCAGGTCGTCGCTGTCTTCCGACTGCACCCGGCTGATGATCACCACCAGAGCCCGGCGCCGCCAACGGCCGTGGAAATGCCGCGCCGCTTCACTGAAGTCGCTGGCGCGGTCGGCCGGGTGTACGTCGTAGAATCCCTTGAGCAAGCTTTGAATGCCGCGCGGCCCGTGCACCGGGTCCAGCCAGCGTGGCTGCTGGGCGGAGAACAGCATGGCGCCGGCGCGGTCGCCCTGACGCAGCGCCGACCAGGCCAGTAGCAGAGCGGCATTGAGCCCGTGGTCAAAAGCGGTGAGATCGCCGATCGGCAGCGCCATGCGGCGGCCGCCGTCGAGCAGCACCCAGACGCTCTGGTTCTGCTCGTCTTGATAATGGCGGGTGATCAGCCGTTGGCGGCGGGCGGTGGCTTTCCAGTCGATGCGGCGTGGGCTGTCGCCCGGCTGGTAGTCGCGCAGTTCATGGAATTCCAAACCTTCGCCCTGGCGAGCCTGCACACGCGTGCCGAAGCGGCCACGGCTTTTATCCACCGCCAGGGCGGCGCGGGCGATGGGTGAGAAATCCGGATACACCGGTATCCGGCGCTGCGCGGCGATGCGCCGGCGTCCTTGCCAGAAACGGCGCGGCGAGGGCAGCCACAGCTCGATATCACCGAAGGTGACGGTGCCGCGGCGGGTCGGCCGGTAGCGATAGCGCACTTCGGTGTGATCATGCCCGGCGGCCGGTGTCAGCGTTTTCGGTAGCCCGGTGAGCGGGTCGTCCGGAGGGTGAAGATCGGCGACCAGCCATTGTTCACCGGCCGAGGCCTGGCGGCTGTCCAGAACCAGGGTGACGGTGTGCGCCACGCCCACCGCCAGCGCCGCCGGCAAGCGTCGTTCGGCGGCCGGCGTGGGTCGCGTGCGCAGGCGGCGCAGATCGTCCAACGCCCATAGCGCGCCGGCCAGCCCCAGGCCGGCCCAGGCCAGCAAGGCCGGGGTCGCCAGCGCCGGCAGCCAAGCCCGCGCGATCAGCGGCAGCGTGGCCAGCGCTGCCCACACCAGCAGCCCCTGGATCAAACGCTGCCCGGGCCTTATCGGCATGCGGCCCCCACGGCGAGCTGGCGTCTTGTAGGAGCGGGCCTCGCCCGCGAAAGGGTGGCGCCAGCCACCCGGCAGGATCCCAGAGCCCTTGCTGGCATTCCGCTATCCGAGCTCTCTGGAATCCTGCCGGCCGGCTTTGCCGGCCTTTCGCTTGCAGGCAAGCTCCTACAAGGGCCGCCCCCACAAGAGGCCCGGCCGCGCGCCTGTGTCCGTCTGTCCTTCATTGGCGCGGCGCCTCCACCTGTTCCAGCAGTTGCGCGAGCACCGATTCCACGGTCTGGCCTTCCAGTTCCGCGTCCACGCCCAGGCGCAGGCGGTGGCGCAGCACCGGCGCCGCCACCTGCTTGACGTCGTCGGGCACGACGAAATCGCGGCCACTGAGCAGCGCCTGGGTTTTCGCGGTGCGCGCCAGGGCAATGCTGGCGCGGGGGCTGCCGCCCTGGATCAGGCTGGGGTGCTCGCGGGTGGCGCGCACCAGACGCAGCAGATAGTCGACGATGGCCGGGTCGATCAGCACTTGTTCGGCGCAACGGCTCAGTTCGAGGATGCCGGCGGCGTCGGTGACCGGTGTCAGTTGCGCGGCATTGAGGCTGTCCGGCAAACGCCCGTCGAGCACCATTTCCACCATGCGGCTTTCGTGTTCCTGGTCCGGATAGTCGATCAGAATCTTGAACAGAAAGCGGTCCAGCTCCGCTTCGGGGAGCGGGTAGGTGCCTTCCTGGTCCAGCGGGTTCTGGGTGGCCAGGACCACGAACGGTGGCTCCAGAGCAAAGCTTTCGCCCTCGATGGTGATTTGTCGCTCCTGCATTACTTCCAGCAACGCCGCCTGGGTTTTGGCCGGTGCCCGGTTGATTTCATCGGCGAGCAGAAGATTGGTGAACGCCGGCCCCTTGCGGATTCGGAAGTCGCCGCTCTGGCTGTCGAACAGGGCATGGCCGGTGACGTCGGAGGGCATCAAGTCCGGGGTGAACTGGATACGCTGGAAATCCAGCTCTAACACCCGTGCCAGGCTGCGCGCCAGCAGCGTTTTGCCGAGGCCGGGCACGCCTTCGATCAACACATGGCCGCCGGTGATCAGGGCAATCATCACCTGCCGGGTGATCGCCGGCTGGCCCACCAGCACCTGGTTGAGCTGATCCTCGATGCGGCCTGCCAGGGCACTGGCCTGTTCCGTCTGGCTGGTCATAAACGGCTCCTTATGGTTTGCAATACGGCCACCCGGTCGGTCCATTGCTGCCGGTCTCGGGCACGTTCTTTCACGGTCGCGTCGAGGGCGTCGCGAAGGGTGGTCTCGGGGATCGCCAGTCGCTCGGCGGCGATCGAAAGGGCTTGCTCCTGGTCAGGATGAAGCAGCTCCAGGCGGCGCCTCGCGGTGTCCCGCAGCGGTGCCAGAAAGGCGTCGCTCTGGCCGGTACGCCAATGAAAATGGCCGAGCGCCAATAAGTGCGCCAGGTAATCGGCGCGTCCGCTTTCCAAGGCCTGCCAGCGCGGACCCGGGCGCGTCAGGGAGCGCCACAGCCAGGCCGAAAGGGCGAGCAGCAGCGCCAATATCGGTGGCCAGGCGTGTTCCCACAGCCACAGCGGTAGCGGCGGCATATCAATGCCCTGAACGAACCACACCGGGCCGTCGCCGGTGAGTTGCTTGAGCAGCCAGGCGTGATCGAAATAGTGCAGGTTATCGTTGTCCCACAACGTCAGTCCGGCCAGCACCGTCATGCGACCTTCGCCGAGCGTCAATTGAATCAATTGGGCGCCTTGGTTGTTGGTGGCGATCCGGTGTGGCGGGTTGGCCAGCGCCTGGGCGGCACCCTGGCGCAGAGTCTGGCCCGGGGCGGCGAGAAGGCGCCAGTGCTCCCCATTCTGGCCGCGCACCGACGCCGGTGCGGGCAAGGGTGGGGCCTCGCAGGTAAGCGCTTCGCATTGCGGCGGCAAATCGTCGCCGCTGGTGTCGTTGCCCAGGCAGTACTCCAGAAACAGGCTTTCCATGGGCTGAAAGCGGTCCAGCAGGGTGGTGAAGGGATCGTCATCGCTCTCCGGGGCCACCGTTACGGCGCGAATCCCGAACGGGGTCAGCAAGGGATCGCTGTTGCCCTCGGGGCGATTTTCGCGCTCCTTATCGGCGTCTTCAGTGAGGTAATGATAGGCCGGGCGCGCGGCCACGATCAGGTGGCCGCCCCGGTGCGTCCAGTCGAACAGGGCGGCAATGCGGTCGCTGCCCAGCTCACCCCGGTATTGATCCAGAATCAGCGTGGTGTCGGTGGCCGGTAGCGGGAACAGCGCAGCGGTGCTGAACACCCGGCGCGTCGGTCTTTGCCAGTCTTCCAGCAGGGTTTGCGCGGCCAGGTAGGGGTTGCCGCGCACCGTGGCGTCGGGGGCGGCCGGCGCCATGTAACGGACCGGTTCCGTGGCGTAAAAATAGAACCCCACCGCCGCGACCAGCACAAGCAGCGCCAAGGCTCCCCAGAATCCGCCGCGTCGCCGGCTCATGGGGCTTCCTCCGCGAGACGCAATCCGCGCCATTGTTCGAACAAGGCGCGCACCTGTTCCGGCTGTGTGGGGCGGTGGGCCCAGGCGGTGTGAGTCCAGGCCTCGGTGAGCCGGTTCAGATAGGCCATCGCCGGGGTGTCGCCGAGAAGGCGACGGTAGGCGCGCAGGCAATCCTGTGCGGTGGCGCCGGGGGTCAATGGGGTCGGGTGGTGCTGGAAAAACGTCACCAGAGTATCTCGTAGCAACAACGCCAGGGCGGCGCGCACCTCGCCTTGTTTGAGTGCGTTGTCGAGGGCGCCGGCCAGGTCGGTGGGCAGGTTTTCCGCACGGGTATCCAGGCCCGCCACCTGCACCGGCATGGCGGTGGCCCGCCGGCGTACCGGTGAACCGGGCAGATAGCGCAGCAGTGCCCAGGCCACCACGGCCAGCAGGGCGATCAGCAAGGTCCAGCCCAGCGCGTGGATCAACCCTTCCGGCAGGGTCAGCGGATCGCTCTCGGCGCGGTCCTCTTGCCCGTCGATCAGGCGTTGCAGCAGATCTCGCCACCAGCTTCCATCGTCGTCGCGCCATTGCTCTTTTAAACGCCGTTCCTCGCGCAGTTCCATGGGCATGTAAGTGTCCGAGGCGAGCAGTTCCACCGCTTGTCGCTTGCTGTTGTCATCGGCGGTGGCGGGCGGTGCCGGGGCCATCCCCAGGCATAGCACCAGCAGGGCCAGGGGGCCGGCGCCCCGGCTAAGCCCCAGGGCCCGGCGGCGTTTGCCGATGCGGGTCAGACCCAGTTGCAGATCCCAGCCTTCCAGTTGGGTGCGCTGATTGAGGTAGAGCGCGAAGGAGGTGGCCACGTAAAGGGGCTCGGTGACCATCAGGACCAGGTACCAGAAAAGGTTGATCAAGGCCCAGTGCAGTTGGCTTTGTTCGCCGAACCAGGCATTGAATTCCAGGTTGAATTGCCAGGGTGCCAGCGTCATCGCCAGTAGAATCAGCGCCACCGTCATCAGATGCTCCAGGGTGAGCAGAGTGAGCGTCAGCGTTGCCGGGCGCTGTCCCGGGGCGCGCAACAGCACGGAGATGCGACCGGAGGCGGCTTCGCCGCGATTGGCTTCCAACTGCCAGACCCCGGTCAGCATGCCCCGCGCCGGGCTCAGCCGCCGCCAGGTGAGCTGGCCGAACAGCCCGGTCAGACCATAGCGCGGAAAGGTTTTCAGCAGCGTCCAAGGGCCGGGGTAGTCATCGAACAGGGCGCGGCTGTAGAACGCCAGCAGCGGACGCTCCCAGAGCGGTTTCAGCCACCAGAACACCAGCAGCGGCCAGGGACTTTGCGCGCTGGTGGCGAGGCCGGCGAACACCACGAACGGCAGCGCCGTGAACAGCATCCAGACCAGCGCCGCCTGACGCCACCAGCGTCGGTAGAGGCGGGTGCCCAGGTCCATGGCCTGCCAGCAGGAGCGGGGGGCCAGGCGCGCATTGAGCTTATTCAGATCCATGGCTTTCCTGACTCCGAGAGCCGCGGCCGGCGAACAGCAGGTAGAGCAACAGCAGCGTCCAGCAGGCGGCGCCGACGCCGTATTTGATCTGTGGGGCCAGCTCCCGGGACGACCAGAACGCCTCGATAAAGGCGGCCAGTACCAGCAGCGCGAACACGCCGTACATCACCGGCAGGCACTCGCCGGCGGCTCGACGCAACGCGTCCACGCGGCGCCAGGAACCCGGCGCCAGTACCGCCCAGCCCATGCGTAGCCCGGCGCCCCCGGCCAGAAAAATGGCGGTCAATTCCGGGGCGCCGTGGGCGATCACGAAGGTGAAGAACGGTTGCGCGGCGCCGGCCAGGGTCAGGTGACCGGCGGCGGCGCCGAAAAAACTGCCGTTGAACAGCATTGCCACCAAGGCGCCCACGCCGAGCAACAGACCACCGGCGAAGGTGCGGAAAGCGATGCCGATGTTGTTGTAGATGTAGTAGCCGAACATCATTACGTCGTCCTGGCGGTCACGGCCACTGGCGTCGCGCAGGTCCGGATGGTACATCTCTTCCAGGTCGGCCACCTGTTGCGGCCCGACCACCGTGTGCACCAGCTCCGGGTCGTGGAGAATCATCGCCCACACAAGCCCCGCGGAGAGCACGAAGCAGAGCGTGCTGATCAGATGCCAGCGCCATTGATGGCGCACCGCGCGTGGGAAGTCGGTGGTGAAGAACGCCACCAGCCGGGGCAGCAGCGGTGTGTGATAGCGATAAAGCTGGCGGTGGGCACGCAGCATCAAACCATTGAGGTATTCCTGCAATGCCAGACTGTAGCCGCGCTCGCGGGTCAGTGCGAGCTGGTGACACAGGCTTTGATAGTCGGCGCTAAAACCAGTGAGGGTGGCCGGGTCTGGCCGGCGTGGCGATTCCAGAGCCGCCAGGCTGGTTTCCAGGCGCTCCCATTGCGGCCGATAGCGTTGCTCGAACTGGCTCTGTCTCATGCGCCCCCCAGCACGTGTCGGGCGACCCGTTGCAGCTTTTCCCGGGCGGCTGCGGGCGCCAGTTCAGGATAGGCGAGGGCGGCCAGTTCTTCCTGTCGTTGCGTCGACAGGCCGGCGCCGCGATCACTGAAGGCCAGCAGTATCAATTGATCATCGCGACTGAGCGGCCAGTCCGGCACTTCGCCATCGCCGTCCTGGCGTGGCCGGGCGGCACGGGCCGGGGGCGTGTGAATCACCAGGGTGTCGGCGGCCAGGTCGCCGAGTCGTTGGGCGCGTGGGGTGATCAGCATTACCACGAAGCCGGTGAGGTAAAAAATCGGAAACAGATCGGCGGTGCGCAGCAGGTTACGCACCAGGCTGCCGTTGAATCCCAGCGGCGCGCCGTTGCCGTGCACCACCGCCAGACCCATCATGCGCTTGCCTGGCGTGCGGCCCTGCCAAAGCGCTTCGAACAATACCGGGTAAAACCATTCCATCAGAAACAACAGCACCATATACAGGCCCATACCGCCGCGCCCGAACAGCATCAGCGGAATGGCGATCACCGCCAACGCCAGACCGCGAATCGCCAGGTCGGTGCTGTACGCCAGTGCCCGCGGTAGCGGGCCGGCCAGGGACAGCGTCAGCCGTGCCCCTTCCGGTGTGTCGATGTGCAGTTGGTCGTCAATCCGCACGGCCGCCCCGGCGTATCAACTGCATGGCGAGCAGAAACAGGACCACGGTAAGCGACACTTGCACGATTGCCAGGGTTCGTACCGGTGGCGGGTTCAGGCACTGCACCACATAGCCGCAGAAATAGAACAGCAGCAGGAAGCACAGCCAGGTCAGGGAGCGCGGGTGAAGGGTGATCGGCGCGGCCGCCATCAGCAGCAGCGGGCCGTAAAGAATCGTTGCCATGATCAGGCCGGCGGCGGTGGGGGCGTCGGGTGGCGCGAACCAGAACAGGCCGGCGATGCCGAGAATCAGCAGCAAAATATAGGTAATGCGAAGCAAGATGCCCAGCATGGGTTCCCCTCAATTCAGTTCAGTCAGTGCGCCCGAGCCGGTACGCCAGAGTCGCAAGCCGACGGCCTAATGCCTTGGCGATCGCGTTCTCGTCATCGCTGGTTTCGCTGGCGCGGCCGTCGCTGCCGGATACATGGCTGGCTCCGTAGGGCGTGCCGCCACCGGTGGTGCGGGTCAGGGCGGCCTCCGAGTAGGGTACGCCGGCCAGGACCATGCCGTGGTGCAGTAGCGGCAGCATCATCGACAACAGGGTGCTTTCCTGGCCGCCGTGGAGACTGGCGGAGGCAGTGAACACGCCGGCGGGCCGGTCGATCAGGGCGCCGGACATCCACAGGTCGCTGCTTTGATCGAGAAAATACTTCAGCGGCGCCGCCATATTACCGAAACGGGTCGGCGAGCCCAGTGCCAGACCGGCGCAGCCGGCGAGATCGTCCAGGGTGGCATAGGGCGCACCGCTATCGGGCACCGGCGCGGCGCTGGCCTGATGATCCGGAGACACTGGAGGTACCGTGCGCAGGCGTGCTTGCAGGCCGTTGCCGGCGCCTTCCACGCCACGCGCCACCTGCTGCGCCAGACGCGCCACGCCGCCGGTACGGCTGTAATAAAGGATCAGGACATAAGGGCTCACGGAGTCACCAATTTGAGCACGTTTTCCGGCGGACGCCCCAGCACCGCGCGATCACCCTGAACCAATACCGGCCGTTCCAGAAGTTTGGGGTAACGGGCGATGGCGTTGATCACTGCGTCGTCGTCGGCGTCTTTATCGAGGCCCGCTTCCCGGTATTCGGTTTCCTTGCTGCGGACCAGATCGTGGGCGCGCTCAAGGCCGAGCTTTTTTACCAAAGCGCGAACCGTTGCCGCGTCCGGCGGGGTATCAAGATACTTGACGATGGTCGGGGTGATGCCGTTTTCTTCCAGCAGCGCCAGCGCTTGCCGGGATTTGGAACAACGGGGATTGTGGTAGAGCGTGTAGTCGGCCATGGCGTGGTGTTGTCGTCTGATAAGATGGATGCATTGTAAGGCACCGACCCGCAGCTACAAGCGGCAAGCGTGAGGCTTGCGGTTTACGGCATATTGCAAAGGAAATGATGTGAATCAGGAACAGCGAAGTAACGAAGATGACCCGGTGATTCCGTTCCGCGCGCGGGCGCAGTCGGTGTGGGCGTTTCTCAAACTGCTGCGGCGCCAGTTCGTGGAGGACGGTTGCCAGTCCAGCGCCGCGGCCCTGACCTATACCACCTTGTTTGCCATCGTACCGATCATGACGGTGATGTTCGCGGTGATCGCCGCCATTCCGGCCCTGAATGAACGCGGGGTGGTGATCCAGGAATGGGCGTTCGAGTATTTCGTTCCCTCCGCCGGCGCGGAAATTCTTGAATATCTGAGCAAATTCAGCCACCAGGCCACCAACCTCACCGGCGCTGGCGTGCTGATTCTGGTGGTCACCGCTATTTTGATGCTGCGCACCATTGAGCAGTCCTTGAACCGCATCTGGAAAATCAAACAGCCGCGCAAGGGTCGGGTTAGCCTGATGATGTACTGGGCGGTGCTGTCCCTGGGGCCGTTGTTGTTGGGCGCGGGTCTGGGTATCTCGTCCTATCTGACCTCGCTGTCACTGGTCAGCGAAACCGTTGAGTATCTGGGTGGTGTGCGTTTCTGGCTGACCCTGTTGCCGTTTTTTCTCACCGCATCAATGTTGGCGCTGCTTTATATCGTGGTGCCCAATACCTCGGTGCCGGTGCGCCAGGGGCTGATCGGCGCGGCCGTGGCGGCGTTGTTGTTCGAGTTGGCCAAGGCGGCTTTCGCGCAGTTCATCAAGCACGCGCCGAACTATCAGGTGGTGTACGGGGCCTTCGCCGCCGTGCCGCTGTTTTTGCTGTGGATTTATATTTCCTGGATGCTGGTGCTGCTGGGCGCCGAGCTGGTGCGCGCGCTGGTGGTGTTTCAGGAACATCGCCGCCGGGTGCCGCGCATACAGGCGTTGATGCGTTTGTTGAATGTATTTTGGGAACGTCAGCGCCACGGAGAAACGCTGCACGGCAACGAAGTGCGCCGGGTCACGCAGGCTTCCGGCATCACCCACTGGGACGAATTCCGCAACCTGCTGCAGGATTGCCGGCTGATCCGCCGCACGGAAGAGGGCGGCTATGTGCTGATCCGCGATCTGCGTGCTCTCACCATGGCGGAATTGCTGGCAATGATCCCCTGGCCGCTGGAGCAGCAATTACGGGTTCACGCGAATGGCAAGGAATCCTGGGAGGAAACGCTCAAAGCACGCTGCGATCAAGCTCGGGAAGGTCTGCGGGCACCGCTGGACTTTGACCTGGAAGCGTTGTTCGTCGGTCGGTTGGAGGAAAAGAAAGAGGAAAACGAGGAGAAAAAAGGTGATGAGCCCTAGGATTGCCCGACAAGCCGTGGCCAGCGGCCGGGTGCAAGGCGTGTACTATCGAGCGTCCACTCAGCAGGAAGCCCGCCGCCTGGCGGTTGCCGGCTGGGTGCGCAACCGTCCTGACGGTAAGGTCGAGGCCAGGCTGGAAGGCGCCCCGGACGCGGTTGAGGCGCTGTTGTCGTGGATGCGCCGCGGCCCCGAAGGCGCCCGGGTTACGGACCTGGCGGTCACTGAAGTGATCCCTCGGGATGATACCGATTTTGTGGTAACTGAATGAAGAGGCTTCGCCCATGAAGCAGGTGGAAATGGTCAACGGGCATTTGCGCTTCCCCGCGTTGTTAAGCGGGGACGGAGAACCGGTGATTTTATTGCACGGTTTTCCCGACACCCACGAGAACTGGGCGGTACAAATGAATCTCCTGGCGCAAGCCGGCTACACCTGCATCGCGCCGGCGTTGCGCGGCTATGCGCCGTCGTGCCAGCCCGGCAACGGTGATTATTCACTGCACGCCGCCGTGGACGACCTGATGGTATTCGCCAACCAGCTCGGCGGCCGGGTGCACCTGATCGGCCATGACTGGGGCGCGGCGGTGGGCTATCTGGCCTGCGCCCGCTACCCGGAAACGTTCTGCACCTTCACCGCGCTGGCGATTCCGCCGCTCAAACGTCTGCCCCAGGCGCTGCTGAAAGTGCCTGAGCAAATCAAACTCAGCGGCTACATGCAGTTTTTCCAACTGCCCATGGCGCCGGAGGCATGGCTGAAAAAAGACGACTTTTCCGGCATCGATAAACTCTGGCAACGCTGGTCCCCGGACTGGGAACCGGGCCTGTACCTGGAGAACGCCAAGCACACCCTGCGCGAGCCAGGCGTGCTGCCCGCCGCGCTGGGCTGGTACCGGCACCTGATTCGCCTGTGGCGTAAGGAGCAGCGTGAGACCCAGGAGTGGCTGGGCATGAACATCACGGTGCCCACCCAGGTGCTGGTGGGCGAGCAGGACGGCTGCATGAGCCCGCGCCTGCTGGATCACACCGTCAACCATGGCGATTTCCCCGGTGGACTGCGTGTAGAGCGCGTGTCCGGGGCCGGCCATTTCCTGCACCTGGAGCGCCCGGAAACCATCGCCGAGCTGCTGATCGCCCACCTTAAACGCGGGGAGTGCCTCGCCTGACGGCGCGCCGACTCGATGGATCAATGGTTCTATTTTACTCTCTTAAGCCTTAGCCGCAGAGTCCGATCATGCGTCTGACCGAAGAACAGCAACGACAGATCCAGCGGATTGTTCAAGCGCAGCTTGGCAATACGGCAGTGGTGTCGGTGTTTGGTTCGCGGATCGACGATGCCAGGCGTGGCGGTGATCTGGATCTGCTAATCGAATCGGATGTTCCGGTCCCACTAATGCGCCGTGCAGCGCTGAAAATTGAGCAGGAGGCGACTCTGGCCTTGCCGGTCGACCTGGTCATTACCGAGCGGGACAAGGCGCTAAGTTCGTTTCAGGCCTTGGCGAAAGCTCGTGCCAGACGGCTGCCGGAGGCGTCGTGATGGTGGACGCTTTGGCGGAAGAGCGACGTCTACGTAACAGAACACCGCCAGACGATTCTACGAAGCTCGGATTGTGGGAGCTTGCCTTGCAAGCGAAAGGGTGGCTTTAGCCACCCGGCAAAGGTTGCCCCGCAGGATTCCAAAGACCTTGTTGGTGCTGCTGTTAGAAATCTCTCTGGCATCCTGCCGGGAGCTGCGCTCCCTTTCGCGGGCCAGGCCCGCTCCCACAAACCAAGCTACGGAGTCACGGCGTCACAGCGCCAGCCTGTCCTTTGAAACTTCCCACCGCAGTCACCGCCAACTGAGCATCCGATCCCAGGCGTCCTGCAGTTCGGTGACGGCGCGGTCGTCGTGGAAGATGGCGCCGTTGTGTTGGCGCAGGGTGGCGCGCCTGTGCTCACGCAGGGCCGGGTCGCGGGCGATGGCGAGGGCGAGTTCCACGTAGTGGTCCGGGTCGCGGGCGATCAGGTCGGTGACGCCCATTTGCCGGTACAGGCCGCTGGTGAAGTTGCCGCGCAGCAGCGGCGAGGGCAGGGTGATCAGCGGCACCGCCAGGCCCAGGGCGTCGAAGCTGGTGTTGGCGCCGGTGTAGTGAGGCGGGTCCAGGGCCACGTCGACCCGATTCACCAGCCCCAGGTAGCGTTGCCGGTCCATGCGCGGCAGCAGGGTGACGCGTTCGGCCAGCGGGCCCAGGCGGCGTCGCAGCCGCTGGCGGAGCGGGGCGGTTTCGGCGCCTTCCTGGCTGCCGATCAGCAGCAGACGGGCGCGCGGATCCCGTTCCAGAATTGCCGCCACCAGCGTGTCGAAGTCCGGGTGGATTTTGCGCGGGTTCTGGTGGCACAGGTAGAGATGCTCGTTGTCCGACAGGCCGAAGTCGGCGCGGCTGGGCGGACGATCGGCAAGCCGGGGCGGTTCCGCCCAGGTGAACATATTGCCGGGCATGGTGAGCAGTGGTTCCCGGTAACGGCTCTGGGCGTCTTCCGCTTCCACCAGATCCGAAGACAGAAAAAAATCCATGCCCGGAATACCGGTGGTCAGCGGCCAGGCCCAGCTGGTGTACTGCAGCGGTGCCGGTCGGAACCAGGGCAAAAAGTAATTGAACGAGTCCGAGCCCACTTCCCAGTGATAGAGCAGATCCAGCCGCGCCGCGCGCAGTTGTTCGGCGGCCTGGTCCACCCGTGGGCTTAGCGCCAGCCAGGTCAGGCCATCGTCGCCCAGGGCGGCGCGGGTCTGGCGCAGCGCGGGGCGGGTCACCGCCACCACGATTTCGAAGCGGTGCCGGTCCAGGCGTGGCAGTACGCCCTGGATGCTGCGGATAAAAATGCCTTCGTGGCCGTGGTTGACGACCATGCCGATGCGACGCCGCTCGCCGCCGGCGCGGGGCGGTGGCGGTTCGAAGGTGGGCAGGCGCGGCGCGACCATGTCCGCGTAGGCGCTTTTCAGGATCAGGTCGTGGCGGCCCTGATACATCAGGGTGGGGGGCGGCTCGGCGCCGCTGTGCTCCAGTAAGGTAAGGTCCAGTTGGCCGGGGCGATCCCGCCAGCGTTCGATGGTGGCGGCGAAGCCGTCCCGCCAGGCGTCGATGGCGGCGTTTTCGTCGAACACGTCCGGGCACAGGGTGTCCGCGTGCAGGGCGTGCCACCAGTGTTCCGGTCGAAGTTCGGCCACGCGCCGGTAACCGTTGGCGGCCGCTTCGGTGTGTCCTTGGCGTTCCTCCGCCACCGCCAGATTGAGATGGCCGTCGGTGTAATCCGGCGCCAGCGTCAGCGTGTCGCGCAGCACCCGGGCGGCTTCCGCCGGGTGACGCTGTAGGATGTGCGTGCTGGCCAGGTTGTTGAGCACCCGCGCATGGCGCGCGGAGGGCAGGTGTTTCAGGGCCCGTTGATAGCTGGTTTCCGCCTCTTTATGGAGCCCCGCGTCCAACTGGGCGTTGCCCTGGTTGTACCAGCCGTCGCCGTGGTCGGGTTGGCGCCGCAATGCCTCGGCGTAGTGCGCCAGCGCCTCGTCGAGACGGCCGGCGCCGCGCAGCGCCAGGGCCAGATTGAAGCGCGCCACTGGCTGGTCCGGCATCCGCGCCACGGCGCCCTCCAGCACCGCCACGGCGGCCTCGAACTCGCCCAGCCGCCGCAGAATTTCGCCATGGTTGATCACCGCCGCCGGCACATTCGGGTAGCGCGCCGCCAGCGGTGCCAGCAGATCCCGCGCCGCTGTCAGGCGGCCGTGGCTGGCGTGCAGCAACGCCAGGTGCAAGGTCGCCTCCGGGTCGCCGGGGTGGTCATCGAGCAGGCGTTGCAGCAGCACCGCGGCGCGGGAGGGGTTCCCCTCGCGCTGCGCCAGCAGGGCTTTCTGAAGGAGCTTATTTGAAGGCATGAAGTCAGGGGTAGCGATCGCTGTCCATGTGCTGATGCGGTATACCGATGATGGTGATCCCGGATTCCCGCACCAGATAAAAAATCAAATGCTGTCCTTGCGGATAGCAAAATAGCCTTCGCGAACATCCTCACGATGCCTTCCTGCGCCCGGATTTTGGGCCAGCCAATCGAAACGGTGCTCCAGCGCCCTAAGATAGCGGTCACGCTGGGCTTTGCCCCAACGGTGTTCGGTGAAGCGGGCGATGGCGATCAGATCATCCCTGGCGCGAGGTGTTATTCGGTATTGAGTTTGATGGGTCATCCAGACCTCTGAGCAGCTCGTCCATGCTGAAATTGTCCACGTAGTCGTCTCTGGCCGCCTGGGCGGCGCCCTCGGCCAAATGAGCGCGTAGTGCGGCGAGTTTTGCCTGGCGGGTTTCTAATACCCTCAATGCATCGCGCACCACCTCGCTGGCCGAGGCATAACGACCGCTGGCGATTTCCGCTTGTATGAAAGTCTCCCAATGCGGGCCGAGCGTCAGACTGGTACTGGCCATGGGAACCTCCTATTCATAACGAGTATTTATGAATATACATTTTGGACCAGTGACGTCAAGCGAACCGATCAGCGGCGGCGCCGGGCGAGCAGGCCGAGGCCGAGCAGGGTGAGCAGGCCGGTGGTGCCGCCGCCGCCGCTACTGCCGCCTTCGTCCGCCGGGCCCGGCTCCACGGAGCCGTCCGACAAGGTGAGCGAGCGTGCCCTGAGCGTGGAGGGGCCGTCGACCGTCTGGTCGAACCAGACCGCCGTGGCGGTGCCGTCGCGGACTACTACTTCGGTGTTTTCGGAATGGGTCACCGCTTCCGGCACCGTCGAGCCGGCCAGGATCAGGCCATTGCCGTCGGTGGACACGGACATCGGGCCGATGGCGCCCAACGTTAGAGCGTCATTGGCCACTTCCAGGGCCGTGCCGGCGGTGCTGTCGGCGGCTCGGCGGCGGCCGCGCTGGCTGAACATCAGCTCGCCATCCTCCGGCGCCAGTTGATGCCACAGGCCGACGAAACCGCCGTCCTGGTCGCCGTCATCGAGACGGACATCGTCGTCGCCCAGGGCGGTGCCGTTGAGGTTGAACCGGCGCGCCAGCATTGCGCGTTGCTGGCCGGTCCAGACCAGGGTGAAGGTGTCATCCTGCAGGGTCAGCGCCGGCGGTACCCGACAGATGTCGGGGCGCCGGCGGGAGGTGGGTGGTGTTACCGGCGAACGCGCCGGCGCAGGGCCAGCAGGCCGAGGCCGAGCAGGGTCAGCAGGCCGGTGGCACCGCCGTCGTCGTCAGCGTCCTGCAGGGCGGGTTCGTCGTCGGGGCTCTCCGGTGGGGCCTGTACCGCGACGGCTTTGATCACGTAGGGGCCGCCGTCTTGCTGCTGGAACCACACCAGCGCCCCGGCGGTATCACTCAACACCACCTTGGTGGCCTTGGAGTAATCGACGGTGTCGTCGTCCCCGCTGGCGAACACTGTGGGGGCGCCCAGGGCTTCGGCGCCCTCCACGGCGGCCGTGACGCTGACCGGCGGCTGGCCGCTCGTAAAGGCGGTCCAACTGGCGGCCAGACGACCGTTGCTGGCCGTGTCCAGCCCCAGAGGCGCCGGGTTTGAGATGTTGGTGTTCGTGGCGACCGCGAAGCCGGCGCCGGCGGTGCCATCGCCCTGCAGACGCTGGCCTTGGATGGAGGGGGCCGGTTGGCCGTCGACGGCTTCCTGCTGGTGCCACACGCCCACGAAGCCGCCGTCTTCATCTGCCGACAGGGCCGGAAAGACTTGCGAGATGCTATGGCCGACCTGGCTGCCGTTGTCGAGGCGAAACGGTTCCGCGTCCAGCGCGGTGCCGTTGATGTTGAAACGCTGCCCGCGCAACAACAGGCCGCCGTCATAGGCGCTCCAGGCCGCCAGCCAAGTGTCGCCCTGCATCGCCAGCGCCATCGGGAACAGGGTGCCGCCGGCCTGGGCAAGCGTCTCGGCAGCGCCCATCGCCGTGCCGTCGGCGTTGAATCGGCGGGCCTGGTACTGGAAACGCTGGGTGACATTGTCCGGGTCTTCCAGGGTCCAGCCCAGGACGAAGGCGCCGTCCTGGTTCATCGCCAGCGCCACATCGCAGTGTTGGCCGGAAGAATCGGGGGCCCATTGCATGATGCCGGGCATACCCTCGCTGGGGAGCAGCATAAAAGCCACGTTGTCGGTGCATTGGTTGCCACCGACGTCCGCTTCCCAGGCCACCACCAGGTCGCCATCGCCATCGGCGGCCATCACCGGGTTGCTCAGGCTGATCGAGCTGGAGGCATCGCTGAACACCGTCAGCGTATCGCCGACCCGCGTACCGGTGCTGTCGAACCGCGCCAGCTTGATGGTTTCGTTGACGTCGTCGAGGTCCTGTTCCAGCCAGACCACGGCGAAGCGGCCGTCGGGCAGGGCGGCGACGTCGAAGTTCTGCAGGCGCAGGTCGTTGGCGGCGGTGTACAGGGTGAGCGCGTCGCCCGGCGAAGGTTCTTCCGCCGGACCCGGCGCGGCGTGCGCGGAAGCATGAAACAGAGCGGCACAGACCGCCATTGCCAACGGCGTGCGTTGGAATGCAGTAGAAGACATCGGATTTTCCCCCAAGAGTAATAGAAGTGTCCGGGGGCTTTTTTTGCGACGCTCCACCGCCGATCCACGGTCGGAATATAGCACTTTTTTGCACAATAGCTATTGGCATAGTCAGGTTGAGTGGTGTGGGCCTTCGGGTGGGGTCGCCCGCTCCCGGCTGGCGACGTATAATGCGCGCCCCGAATCCCAGCAGTCAGGAGTGCCCCCATGACGGTGATCCGCCAGGACGATCTGATTCAAAGCGTTGCCGATGCCCTGCAGTACATCTCTTACTACCACCCGGTGGATTTTATCCGCGCGGTGAAGGAAGCCTACGAGCGGGAAGAGAGCAAAGCGGCCAAGGACGCCATGGCGCAGATTCTGGTGAATTCCCGCATGTCCGCCATGGGCCACCGGCCGATCTGCCAGGACACCGGCATCGTCACCGTGTTCTGTAAGGTGGGCATGAACGTGACGTTCGAGAGCGAGATGAGCCTGGATGACATGATCAACGAGGGCGTGCGCCGGGCCTACAACCACCCGGACAACGTGCTGCGCGCCTCGGTGCTGGCGGACCCGGACGGCAAGCGTGCCAACACCAAGGACAACACGCCGGCGGTGATCAACTACTCCATCGTGCCCGGCGACACCGTCGAAATCGATGTGGCGGCCAAGGGCGGCGGCTCCGAGGCGAAATCCAAGTTCGCCATGCTCAACCCGTCCGATTCCGTGGTCGACTGGGTGCTCGAGCAGATTCCGAAAATGGGCGCCGGCTGGTGCCCGCCGGGCATGCTCGGCATTGGCATCGGCGGCACCGCCGAGAAAGCCATGCTGATCGCCAAAGAGTCCCTGATGGACCCCATCGACATTCATGAGCTGCAGGCCCGCGGCGCGCAAACCCGTTCCGAGGCACTGCGCCTGGAACTGTTCGAGAAGGTCAACGCGCTGGGCATCGGCGCCCAGGGCCTGGGCGGCCTGACCACGGTGTTGGACGTGAAGGTGGCGGATTACCCCACCCACGCGGCCAACAAGCCGGTGGCGATCATCCCCAACTGCGCCGCCACCCGCCACGCTCACTTTATTCTCGACGGCAGCGGCCCGGCGGAATTGAAAGCCCCGGACCTGGAAGAATGGCCGGACATCGCCTGGGGCAACGACGAGGGCGCCAAGCGCGTCAACCTGGACACGGTGACCCCGGAAGAGGTGCAGACCTGGCAGCCCGGCGACACCATCCTGCTCTCCGGCAAACTGCTCACCGGCCGTGACGCGGCGCATAAGCGCATGGTGGATATGATCTCCAAGGGCGAAGAGCTGCCGGTGGATTTCACCAACCGCTTTATCTACTACGTGGGCCCGGTGGATCCGGTGGGCGACGAAGTGGTGGGCCCGGCGGGCCCCACCACCGCCACCCGCATGGACAAGTTCACCCGCACCATGCTGGAGAAGACCGGTCTGATCGGCATGGTTGGCAAGGCCGAGCGCGGCGATACCGCCATCGAAGCGATCAAGGACAACAAGGCGGTCTACCTGATGGCCGTGGGTGGCGCCGCCTATCTGGTGTCCAAGGCGATCCGCAAGTCCCGCGTTGCCGCTTTCGAGGACCTGGGCATGGAAGCGATCTACGAATTCGAAGTGGAAGACATGCCGGTGACCGTGGCGGTGGATTCCAACGGTGAATCGGTGCACAAGACCGGCCCGGTGATCTGGAAAGAGAAAATCGCCGCCAAATCCGCCTGACAGGGGAACTAACCAAGCCGCTCCGGCTCGGACTGTTGACCCCTTAATTGTGGGAGTGGGCCCGGCCCGCGAAAGGGTGGCTTTTAGCCACCCGGCAGGATGCCAGAGACCTTGTTGGTGCTGCCGTTAGAGATGTCTCTGGGATCCTGCGGGGCAACCTTTGCCGGGAGCTTTGCTCGCTTTCGCGGGGCAGGGCCCGCTCCTACAAGTGCTCGTTCCCAAGGGCTTCCAAAAACGAATCAATCGTTGTTTTTATTATGCGTTCCAACCTCACGATCCTGCTGCTCGGCCTGACGGTACTGGCATTGAACGGCTGCGCGTCGCTGCGCGATTCCACGGCCGGTTTGATGGGGCGGACCCAGGTGCCGGACACGGTGGCGGGGCTGAGCTACGGTGATGTCGACGCTCTGGGTGCCATGGACGGCGCCTGCCGCCGGCTCGCCGAGGCGCATCAGACGGAACGTTATGTGGACGAGCGGCAATTGCATGAGGACTGGCTGCCCGCTTGCCGTGAGCGGATCGAATCGGCGCGTCAGTCTCGTCGTCTGGACCGGCTGGTGGCGGAGGCGTATCAGGCGCAGCAGGCCCATGAGGCGGAGCTGGCCCGGCAGCGCGCCGAGCGTGAGCGCATCCGGCGTAATATGGAAGCGGCACGCCGGGAAGCGGAAAAACGCAGCGAAGCCGCCGACGACGACGCTCAAGGGCGGCTGCTCGAGCGTCTCGCTGACGCTCATATCTTCAGCGTCCTCCAAGACGTGCCGGATCAGCCATTGGCATTCGCGGTGGGGCAGTCGTCCGAGCGAAGTATGAAAAACTTTCTCGCCTGCCTGGAGGTGGGCTACCCGAACCAGGGCTACGAGGTGGACCGGGACGACAACAGCCTGACGGTCACTGCCCGCCAGGCCAACATGATGCGTGGCGACGTGGATATTCGCGCGCGCTTCGTGGACGTTTGGGACACCTGGATGCTGGAATCACTGAGCGTGGCCGAGATCACCGCCCGCACCCCGCAGGACCGGTTCATGCTGGCCCAGAACCTGCTCGCCGGGCACTGCTACGGCATCGATAACCTTATGCAGCGCGACGCCCCCGCCACTTCCGACCGTTCCTGACATTGTGGGAGCGGGCCCCGCCCGCGAAAGGGGCGAAGCCCCGGCAAAGGTTGCCCCGCAGTGACGTAGGTCGGGTTAGGCCAAAGGCCGTAACCCGACGCTCTTTGCGTGTGACGTCCACCGCCATGTCTGCCAGGCCGTGTCGGGTTACGCTTCACTAACCCGACCTACCGGCTGCCGGGTGGCTAAAAGCCACCCTTTCGCTTGCAAGGCAAGCTCCCACAATCCGAACTTCGTAGAATGGTTCGGCATCAGCGATAACCCGGAGCACCGGAACTCAGACACGCGCCCCCGGATGGAGAGCACCTCCGGCCGATGGTTATTCGCCGTTGAGGAAGGCGGCGATCTCCTGGTAGGTCGCGGCGCAGGCGTCGGGCGCCAGGGCTTCCAGATTCAGGTAGGCGTGGATCATATCGTCGAAATGCCGGTGGCGGCAGGGTACGCCGGTGTCGCGCAGACGCCGCGCATAAGCCAGCGCCTCATCGCGCAACGGGCAGTAATTGGCACTGATCACCAGGGTTTCGGGCAGCCGGTTGCTCACTGGCATATACAGCGGCGACGCGCCGCGGCGGTCTTCGCCGTGCTGGAAATAGTGCTGGAAGTACCAGGCGATGCGGTCCGCCTCCAGTAAATAACCCTGTCCATTCTCGATGATCGAAGGCTGGGTCAGGGTGTAATCCAGGCTGGGATAGATCAGCACCTGTTTTTCCACCGGCAGCAGGGCGTCGTTCTGCGCCAGGGCGCTGATGGTGGCGGCGAAGGTGCCGCCGCCGGAGTCGCCGGCCAGCGCCAGACGGCGGCTGTAGCGCCGGCCGGTCTGGTCCAGCGCCGGCCAGATATGCCGCGCCGCGCTGTGGCAGTCTTCCAGTCCGAACGGGTAGGGGAACTCCGGCGCCAGCCGGTATTCCACCGACACCACCAGCCAGCCGCTGGCGTGTGCCAAGCGGCGACAAATCGGATCGTACACGGTCACGTCGCCGGCCAGGTGCCCGCCGCCATGGAAGAACAAGCACACCGGGGTGTCCTGGTCCGGTGCCGGGTCATAGAGCCGCACCGGCACCGGCGTTTCACCGCATTCCACCTTGGCGTCGCCGACCCAGGGGAGGGCGGGTCCGGCGCTGACCAGGTTATCGGTCATCGCGGCCATGCTTTCGCGCACGCTGGCGGGCGTGGCCTCCACGCCGGCGGCTTTTTGATTGGCCACCAGTTCGTTGAGTCGCGCCAGCCAAGTCTGTAATTGAGCGTTCAGCATTGAAACAGCACCAGGGCATCGCCGGCGCAGATCATCCGGCCGTCTTCACCGGTGCACAGGGTATCCAGATTGACCAGTGCTTTGTCGCCGCGTAAATGGGTGATGGTGACCGTGGCGGTGAGGGTTTCATCGACCCGGGCGTCGTTCTCGAAACGCATATGCTGCTTCAGATAGTTGGTGCCGTGGCCGGGCAGTTCTTCGCCCAACAGGTAGGAAAACAGGCCGGCGATCAGCGGCTCGGGCACGTGTTCGGGGTGTTCGTCGATGTCGGCGATGCGGCACCACTCGCCGATGTCGTCAGCGCTGAAGCGCCGTTCCACGGTGGCCTGATCTTCCAGGCGCAGGGCGTTGTATCGCGGCAGGGACTCACTCATGACGCGACCTCCTGATCGAGTTTGAGGCGGCAGGTGCCTTGCAGGCAGCGGCTCTCGTCTTCTTTAAGCACCTCGGTCGTCAGATGCACGATGCCGTCCACCGGACGCCCTTGGGTTTCCAGAACCACCATCAGGGGTTCGCCGGCGTAGGCCGGTGCCGGGAATTTAAGGTCCTGGACTTCCAGGCGGGCGTCGGGGAAGAAATCGTTGATCAATCCACACACGGTGCTGAACAGCAGCATGCCGTGGGAGACGGTGGCACCGAAGCGGGTGCCGGCGGCGTAGTCCGGGTCCACGTGAATCGGATTGTGGTCGCCGCTAATGCGCGCGAAGCGGTCGAAATCCGCTTGGCTGAGAACCAGTTCCCGTTCCATGCGCGCGCCTTTATTGCTTGGCATGATCACGCAACTCCTGTTTGGTGACTTTGCCCAGGGCGTTGCGGGGCAGGGCATCGACCTGCTCGAACGCCTTGGGGACTTTGTAGCCGGCCAGTTGCTCGCGGCAAAATGCGCGCAGCGCTTCCGGGTCCGGGGCGTCCTGACCGGCATGAACGCCGTAATACGCTTTGCCGACTTCGCCCCAGCGTTCGTCGGCCATGCCCACTACCGCCACTTCGGCGATCGCCGGGTGTTGTTCCAGTACTTTTTCCACTTCCGCCGGATAGACGTTTTCGCCGCCGGAAATGTACATGTCCTTCGACCGGTCGACGATGAAGTACTGGCCGTCTTCGTCGCAGCGCGCCACGTCACCGCTGTGCAACCAGCCGTCGGCGCGGATCGCGTCGGCAGTGGCGTCCGGACGGTTCCAATAACCCGGGGTGATATTGGGGCCGCGAATCAACAGTTCGCCGGCCTCGCCCCGGGGCACGTCCCGACCGTCGTGGTCGACAATGCGCACCTCGGTGAGCAACTGTGGGCAACCCACTGAGCCGATCTTGTCGATCACTTTGTCTTCGTCGAGCAAGAATACCGTGGGGCCGGTTTCCGTCATGCCCATGCCGGTGCGCACGCGAATGCCCTGGTCCACGTAGCGCTGCGCCACCGGTAGCGACAGCGGCGCGCCGCCGCAGCCCCAGGAGCGTACGTCCTTGAGACGCTCACCGTTGAAGCCGGGGTGATCAAGCAGCGCTTGGTAGACCGCCGGTACGCCGAAAAAGATGGTCGCTCTTTTTTCCAACACTTGCAGTGCCTGATCCGGATCAAAGGCGCGCGCCACCAATACGCTGCCACCGACCATGAACACCGCCGACGAATACAGGTTGATACCGGCGGTATGAAACAGCGGCAGTACATTAAGCAGCACGTCGTCGCCGTTCAGGTTTACCGCCAAACCAATATTGAGATAGTTGGCCAGCATCATGCGGAACGTCTGGATCACGCCTTTGGGCCGTCCGGTGGTGCCGGAGGTGTAGAGCAGATACCAGGGCGTGTCCGGATCTTTATCCGGATGCGCGGTGAGGTCCGGCTCGGTGTCGGCGAGGTCGGCCTGGTAATCACGTTGGCCACTGTCGGTACCGCCCTTCGTGGGATCCAGGGCCACCAGTGTGAGCGGTCCGCAATGTTGCTGAAGCTGATCGGCGGCGTCGGCGAATTCGGCGCCGAAGATCAAAGCGCCGGGGTCACAGTCTTCCACCAGGGTTTCCAGTTCCGGCACCGCCAGACGCCAGTTCAATGGCACCAGAATCAGACCGGCCTTGGCGCAGCCGAACAGCATGGCGAAGAACTCGGCGCGGCTGTGGCCCAGGTAGGCGAGCCGGTCGCCTTCGGCGAGCCCCCAGTGAGTGCGCGCCGCGGCGGCAAGCCGCGCCGCGCGTTCGTTGAATTGGGCGTAGTTATAGCGCTCGCCGCTTTCCAGGTCCTCCAGCGCCGGACGGTCCGAGGAGACCCGGGCACGATGGGCGAGCAGGTCGAACATTTCCATATTTTCTCCCGAACTTGTAGGAGCTTGCCTTGCAAGCGAAAGGGTGAGCTCGCTCACCCGGCTGGATGCCAGAGACCTTGTTGGTGGTACCTGAATCAGGTCTCTGGGATCCTGCGGGGCAACCGTTGCCGGCAAACGAGCTTGCCTTTCGCGGGCGAGGCCCGCTCCCACAATTAGTTATTGATTTCCGACCAACTGAACTTGGTGATGCGGTTGCTGATCAGCGAGAACACATAGACGTCGCCGTCGCCCACCGCCACTTGTTCGGTGTCGAACAGGCCACCGGCGCGCGTGCCGAGAGCCGGGTCCAGCCAGTGGCCCTGGTAGGCCGGGTCGATGATGCCGGCGCCGTTGGGGCTGTACTGGTCGGGGTTGGCCCAGGCGCGCGCCACCATGTTGAAGCCGTCCGCCACTACCAGAGCGTCCTGTTGGGCGTCGTAGGCCAGGCCGGCGGGCAGGAACAGGCGGTCCGGGTCCAGGCCGTCGGGGTGATCGTAGGTGCCGCCGCCCAGGCCGAGCTGGCCGCTCAACGCGCCGTTGGCCGGGTTGAGAGCCTGAATACGCTGATTGCGACGGTCGGTGACGTAAACACGGTTATCCAGGGCCAACACACCGCCGATCTGGTCAAAGGTGCCGGCGTCGCCTTGTTCGAAGAAATCCGGGCCCAGGCTCCAGGTGTCGCCCAGATCGTTGCCTTTGTCTGTGTCCGGGCCGCCGGCGTACCAGTTACCGTTCAGGGTGCTGCTGCCGCTGTCGTAGTCGAAGCGCCAGACGTAGTTGTCGAAGCTGGTGATGTAAATGCCGTGTTGGTCGGCGGCGCCGTCGTTGATCGCGCTCACCGCCACCGGATAGTTGGTGTTGCTGGTGCTCAGCCCGATCTCCGGAACCGGCAGACCACCGGTGCGGTAACTCAGGTTGAACAACTCTTCCAGATTACCGTTGGCGTCATAGATGCGCAGGCTGGCGTCGCCGGTGTAGGGCCAGGGCAGGGTGACGTCGGCGCCCACCAGAACCGCCACCGCTTCGCCGATATTGGGGTCGCTGAAAGTGGCGATACCGGTCACGCCGTAGCTGATGTTGGTGCCCGGGAAGCGGCCCTGGAAGGTCCCGTTGCTGTCGTAGATATTGATACGAGTGTTGGGGGTGTCGCTGACCAGCAACTGGTCTTTGCTGTCGAGCCATGCCATGCCACTGGCGGAATGCAGTTGTCCTGACAGGGTGCGCGGGTGGCCCCAATATTCATTATTGGCGACGGTGCCGACACCGGCGGAGACTGAGCAGCGCAGCAGCGTGGTGCCGCTGGAATTGGTCCAGCATTTTTTGATGCGGTTGTTGCCGGAGTCGCTGACCAGGTGTACGCGGGCGTTGGAATAGTAATAGCCCCAGGCGTAGATGTTTTCGCGGTAGAAATCGCCGTTGGCGTCGATCATTGGCACCAGGTCGTTGGGCAGTTGGAAGGCTTCGTCTTCGGTGCCGGCGCTGGTGGGCGCGCGCATTTCCACTTGATGGATACCCAGGCGACCGTAGACCCAGTTGGCTTGCGCGTCGGCGCTCTGGTTGCTGCGGTAGCGCACCGGGTTACTGTCGGTGGTGGCGGCCAGGTTTTCGAACTGCATCAGGCGACCGTTGTAGGTGTCGGCCACATAGAGATTGCCGTCCAGGTCGGTGCGCACGCCGCGCGGGCGTTTGAGATGGTCCACATCGCCGCTGTCGTCGCGGAAGCGGCCGAGCATGTCGTCCAGGGTCAGTTGGCCGGTGCCGGTGTCGACGCGGAAAATCTTGATGCGGTTGTTGCCGTTGTCGGCCACGTAGAGATAGGTGGCGCCGTTGTCCGGGGATTGGTAATAAGTCATGCCCTGGGGAATCCGGTAGCCGTCACGCTTGGCCGGTTCGCCGGCGTAGTCGTCGTAGTTGGCCGAATCGGAGCCGTAGTTCTTATCGACGCCACGAATGATCGGTCCGGCGCCAACATAGTCGCCGCTGCCGTTTTGATGACCCAGGGTCTGGATCAGGCTGACCTGGTAACCGTTATCCGGATCAATGCTGAACGCTTTAACGCGGTGGTTGAACTCGTCGGATACATAGATAAAACCCTGCGGCGTGATGGTCATATTGCGCGGCAGGTAGATGTCCTCGCCACCACCGTGGCCGGGTTGGCCGAAGGAAGTGACGTATTCGAAGTCACCGGCGGCGGCGCCGACGGTGCGGAAGAAATGAATCTGATGGCGGCCTACGTCGTTGACGTAGAGGCCGGCGAGACGGTCGTCGTCCGCTTCGCTGGCGGACAGAAAAGCGATCCCCAGTGGCGCGCGAATCTCGGGTACCGCGCTGGCCGGGCTGTCCGCCGCCAGGGTCTGGTCGGCGTCGTCGAGCCGGCCGGTGAGGGCACCGTTCAGATTGAGCACCTTGATTTCATGGTTGCCCATGTCGGCCACATAGACGCGTGTGCCGGAGGCTCCCTGGGACAGGCTGTCGCGATCATAGGTGACGGTGGTGGGGGTGTTGAACTGGTAACGCTGCTGCACCGGCTCGCCGGTCAGTTCCGAGGAGCGGTCCTCGTCGGCGAAGGTTTGAAAGGCGCCCGCCGTGGGCGGCAGTGCGCCCATCAGCAAGGCGCCGGCGAGTAACGCCAGTGGTGTTGGTTTTTGTGTTTTCATGCTTTCTCTCCCGTTATTTATTGTTCTCTGCTTCTTGTTCTCTTCGCCGGCGGGGCGGAGCGCCGCCCGATCCGCTGCTACGATTTGTTAAGGAAGGCGGCCATGCCACGGTCCGCTTCGTCGCTGATGATCTGTTCGAGAAAATGCCGGTATTCAGCGTCCAGGCCGGCGGCCACGGTATCCAGGTCGGGGCGGGTCAGTGCCAGGGTGTGGCGAACGCTGCCCGGCTTGGCGGTGCGCAGTGCCTCGGCCACGGTGCGGGTGCGATCGGCCAGATCGCTGTCTTCGGCGAGGTACTGGACGAGGCCCAATCGGTGCGCTTCCTCGGCGTCAACGCGGCGGTTGGTCAGTTGAATCTCCAGTGCCCGGGCGCGGCCGATACGCTCCGGCATCAAGGCGGTCCAACCACCGTCCGGGCTGTAGCCGACGGCGGTATACCAGGGCGCGAAACTGGCCTTGGGGCCGGCCACGGCGATGTCGCAGGCCAGCACCAGGCCCACTGACCCGCCGGTGACCATGCCGTGCACGGTGACCACCGTGGGCAGCGGCAGGCTGAGCAGATCGAGAATTACCGCGTTGAGCGTGCCCACCACCCGGGCGGCATAGGCATGCCGCTCGGCACGCGGTGTGTCATGGAAACCGCCCACGTCGCCGCCAGTGGAGAAGGAACGCCCCTCGGCGTCCAGTATCAGCGCCGCCGGCTGGTCCCGCCGACATTGCGCGAGGGCCGCGCGGAGGCCGTCCAGAAGCTCCGGCACCAGCGCGTTGTGCCGGCGTGGACGGTTAAGAGTGATGCGGGCCAGATCGCCTTCCAGTTGATACTGCACTGCTGTGGTCATGACTTCTCCTTACCGTCCAGAGTCAGGCCGTTGCGGAACAGGTCGGAAAGGGTGTCGACGATTTCGTCGAAGGGTACGTCTTGTTCCCACAAGGCGTAACGCAGCCCCAGGAAATTGGACATACCCATCAGAGCCCACACGCGTACCTCGTTATTGCCCGGCCGGATTTCGCCCTTGCGGGTAGCGTTGGCAAGCATGCGCACATAGCCCTTGCCGAACGATTCGTAGTAGTCCCGGTAGATCGCTTCATCGACGAACTGCGCTTCCTGCAGTACCCGGTACAGCGACGGGTTCTCGAACAGATATTGGAGAAACGCCCGCAGCCCCCGTTCTTCCGCTTCCAGACGGTCGCTGGTGTCGAGAATCTCAGCGGCCAGATGAGCACGCACCTGATGCCCCATATCACGCACCAGTTCGCGGAGAATTTCTTCCTTGCCGCCGAAGTAGGTGTAGAAGGTGCCCTGGGCCACACCGGCGGCTCGGGTAATGTCCGAAATGCCGGCACGGTGATAGCCGAGCGTGCCGAAAGTGTGCTCGGCGGCCTTCAATATGCGAGCGCGGGTGCGGGCGCCCCGGGCGGTTTTCGGGGCGCCGGGACCGCCGTTGACAGGGCTGGCATTGGGGGCGTTGGTCGGGGTGGCAGTGGTCATGGCGGACTTCTTGGGTTCGTGGTTTTATTGTTTGAAAGATGAATCGGTATTCAACTAAATTAGGTTTGCTCTTCTCCGGTGTCAACCGAAAGGGAGGCTGGATGGTGCCTGATGTGGTCATGTCAGGTTTGCTGGTCTGCTCTAAGGGCCTGTTATTTCGCGATTTTCAGGCGAATAGGAGGGCTCGAACAGAGAATTCCACGTTTGTGGAATTTTTTTCGAAACCCTCTTGCGGAAAGATGAATCAGTTGTCATATTGAATGGCAAGCCGCCCGCCGAGGGTGGGCCAATAACCAGAAGATTCTCAATAACCACAACGCAATAACCACAACAAGTCACGGCCATCGGGCCGGAAAAATAAGGGAGAGATTCCTATGAAGCGTCTCATCACCGCGACGGCCTTCACGGTCACCGCCCTGACCGCCGCGCCCCTGGCGCAAGCGGCCGATTCCATTCGTATCGCCCATGTCACCGGCTTCACCGGTCCGTTGTCCGCCTATGCTGAGCAGCTCAGTGTGGGGATGAAGATGGGCTTCGAATACGCCACCGAAGGCAGCATGGAAATCGAAGGCCGCAAGGTCGAAATTATCGATAAAGACACCCAGTTGGACCCGGCGCGTGCCCGTTCACTGGTGGAAGAAGCCTACGCCGAGGACGATGCCCATATCGTGGTTGGGCCGGTGTCTTCCGGCGTGGCTTTGGCGACCCTGCCGATCGCCGAGCAGTACGAGCGCATTATCATGCCCGAGGGCGTGGCCGATGCGATTACCGGCGAGGACTGGAACCGTTATGTATTCCGGGTCGGCCGTAACTCTTCCCAGGACGCCGTATCCAACGCCGTGGCGCTGGGCGAGCCGGGCGTCTGCGTGGCCACCATTGCTCAGGACTATGCGTTCGGCCGTGACGGTGTCGGCGCCTATAAAGAAGCGATGGAAAGTCAGGGCGGTGCCGTGGTGCACGAAGAATACCTGCCCACCGACGCCACCGATTTCACCGCCGCGGCGCAGCGCTTGTTCGGTGCTCTCAAGGACCGTGATGACTGCGAACAAGGCAAATATATCTTTGCTATCTGGGCCGGTAGTGCCAACCCGCTCAGCCGCATCCAGGACCTGCAACCCGACCGTTTCGGCATCAAGCTGGCTACCGGCGGCAACATCCTGCCGGCGCTGGTGAGCTATTCCGAATTTCCGGGCATGCAAGGTGCCGGTTTCTACTATTTCGAATCCCCGGATAACGAAATTAACGACTGGTTCGTGGAGCAGCACATGGAGCGTTTCAATGCCGCTCCCGACTTCTTCACCGCTCAGGGGTTCGCCCAGGCCATGGCCATCACGGCGGCGGTCCGCGAAGCGGATGGCTCCACCGATACGGAAGATCTGATCGAGGCGTTCGAGAATCTGGTGTTCGAAACTCCGAAAGGCAAGATGGTGCTGCGTGACGAGGACCATCAGGCCCTGCAGGAGATGTATCACTTCCGCATCAAGGCCGAAGAGCGTGATGACTGGTTCGCCGACCGGACCGTGAAAGCCGGCGTCCCGGAACTGATCCGCAAGATTGGTCTGGACGAAATGAACATCCCGATTCGCAACAAGCACTAACACCGCGATCGGATGCACCCCGTAGGTCGGGTTAGGCCGAAGGCCGTAACCCGACATGGCTCCACTTGAGCCGGCGTTTGGTTGTCGGATTACGCTTCGCTAATCCGACCTGCGTCTGATCCGACCTGCGTTCAACATCGTGTCATTCCAAGAATATATTCCATAAAAGGGACCTCCCATGGCCTCCTTGCAATCGCAACCCTCTGCCCAGCCGGTGCTGGAAACCCGCGATCTGACCATTAACTTCGGTGGGCACATTGCCGTTAACAAGGTTTCCTGCGCGTTTCATGCCGGCACTCTGACGTCGATCGTCGGCCCCAATGGGGCGGGGAAGACCACCTGGTTCAATCTTATTTCCGGACAGCTCGCCGCCAGTGCCGGCAGTGTGCGTCTGTTCGATCAGGATATTACCGCGTTGGGCGCGGCGGCCCGGGCCGACAAGGGCCTGGGCCGGGCGTTCCAGCTCACCAGCCTGTTTCCCGACTTGAGCGCGTTGGAAAACGTGCGCCTGGCGGTGGCGTCCCGTTATCGCATCGGCCATGTGTTCTGGCAGATGGCGTCCCGTCGCCGGGACATCAGTGACCGGGCCGCCGCCTATCTGGAACAGGTTAATCTGGGCAAGCGTGCCGATACGCCGGTGGCCAATTTGCCCCACGGCGATCAACGCAAACTGGAAGTTGCCCTGATGCTGGCGCTGGAACCGGAAGTGTTCATGTTCGATGAACCCACCGCCGGTATGAGCGTCGACGAAGTCCCGGTGATCCTCGATTTGATCGCCGACATCAAGAACACGCAGAACAAAGTGATTCTGCTGGTGGAGCACAAGATGGATGTGGTGCGCTCTTTGTCGGACCGCATCGTGGTGCTGCACAACGGTGAGCTGGTGGCTGACGGTGAACCGTCCGAGGTGATCGCCTCACCCATTGTTCAGGAAGCCTATCTGGGCGCGCCCCAGGAAGACACCGCCGGCGAGGAGGGCTGACCATGGCCGATTCCATTCTTTCTTTGTCCGGTGTGCGCGCCGATATCGACCAGTACCACATTCTGCATGGCGTGGATCTGGAAGTGCCCGTCGGCGAACTGACGGTGCTGCTGGGCCGCAACGGCGCCGGGAAAAGCACCACCCTGCGCACCATCATGGGTCTGACCACGGTCACCGAGGGCAAGGTGCGCTTTCGTGGCGACGACATCACCGGCCAGCCGACCCCGCGTATCGCCCGCAAAGGCATTGCGTTCGTACCGGAGAACATGGGCATTTTCAGTTTGCTGACGGTGCGCGAAAACATGGTGCTGGCGGCGGTGAGCGGGCCCATGGACACGGCCCGTCTGGACTGGATTTTCGATCTTTTCCCGCCGCTGAAAAAATTCTGGGACCGGCCCGCGGGTAATTTGTCCGGCGGCCAGAAGCAAATGCTGGCCATTGCCCGCGCGATTATCGAGCCGCGTGAGTTGCTGTTGGTGGACGAACCCACCAAGGGCCTGGCGCCGGCGATTATTAATGACTTGGCTGGTGCATTCGAGCAGCTTAAGCAACAGCAAGTAACGGTGTTGCTGGTGGAACAGAACTTCAATTTCTCACGCCGCCTGGGCCAGTCCGCGGCGGTGATGAACGATGGCGGGGTGGTCTGGTCGGGCCAGATGACCGAACTCGCCAGTAATGATGATCTGCAGCACGAACTGCTGGGTCTGGGGCTCGGCGAGCACCAATAAACCGGCGAGCACCCATAAAGAAAAACAGGAGAACAGGACCATGTCGGCGCACGACGAAACTGTTGGTCAAAAGACGCGGCCCCAAGGCGCCATGACGCGCTTCGCCACGTTCAGGCAAGACAAACCGCATATTTTTCTGCTGCTGCTGATGATGGCGGTGGCGCTGCTGATGATGGACCCGCGCACCTGGGTACTGCTGACCATCAGCGGCCTGGCGATGGGTGCCATGGTGTTTTTGATGGCCTCGGGCATGACGCTCACCTTTG
>Ga0206123_10000301_pt1 | contig 49114 bp, 44 predicted proteins | sample Helgoland_Spring_2_FD_160086 | JGI IMG/M metagenome (GOLD analysis project Ga0206123, IMG submission 160086) | Pelagic subsurface seawater microbial communities from Kabeltonne, Helgoland, North Sea - Helgoland_Spring_Bloom_20160316_1 | ecosystem: Environmental > Aquatic > Marine > Epipelagic ...
CCAGTGCAGCCGCCAGCCCGGGCGCCATGGTCGCCAGAGCGATAAAGCCTATCCCAAGTTTTCGGAGCATTGATCGAACCCTTTACTTATTATCTTTCCCCGCCCTCTCAGCCGGCAGGCCGCCAAATTATCCCGACGCGGTCTTTGATTGCCAAGAATCGCTATCGGGGATTGTGCAGGAAATTACACTCGACACCTAGAAACTGCGTCACATAATCTCGGTAAGTATCCATTACAGATAGTCTTTTAGCAACTTCTCGACCAGCAGCACCGCATTGTAAGCGGCGCCGGTTTTAATATTATCCGCCACTGTCCAGAAGCTTAAATCCCCCTGCCCGTCGATGTCCTCCCGGACACGGGCAATCCGCACACCGAGATCGGCGCGAATTTGCCGCACCGGCGACGCGCCGTCCGCTTCGTCGTCGGCATCCAACTGCAGACCGGGCGCTTCCCGCCAGCAGGCTTCCGCCTGGGCCAGGGTGATCGGCACGGTGCCCTGCACGACCACTGTCTGCGATAAGCCGTGGAAAACCGGCACTTGAACACAACTGACGTCCACCGCCAAATGTGGCTGCCCCAGCACCCGCCGCGACTCCAACATCAGCTTGAGTTCTTCGCTGGTGTAGCCGTTGTCCTGCCGCCGTCCGGCCATGGGCAGCATATTGAAGGCGTATTGGGATTCCGGACCTTCACTGGCTTCCAGACCATTGAGAAGACGCGCGCTTTGACGGGCCAGACGTTCCACGCCAACCCGCCCCGACGACGAAGCACTCTGCATCTGGGTCACCGTGACACGGGCCAGATCACCCAACGCCATCAACGGTTTCAAGGCCAGCAGTAATTGCACCGTGGCGGCGTCGGCGGCGGCCACCAGATTGCGCTCACGGGCGGCGCCCAACTGCTCGTCGTTAACCCCGGCCACCAATAACGGCACATCCGGTTCGTAACGAAACGCCGGCGACAGATCAAGCACCATGGCACCGGCGTCCGCCGCGCGCGGCGCCAGCTCCTGGGAAACCGCGGCGCCGGCGGCGAAAACCGCCAACTGCACCCGCGAAAAGTCGAAGTCGTCGGCCTTCTGCACCTGCAAGGATTTTTTGCCCACACGCAGGCTTTTGCCTTCGCTGTTTTCCGAGGCCAGAACGAACAACTCGCCCACCGGCAAATCCCGATGAGCGAGCTGTTCGAGAATGGCCTCACCCACCAGACCGGTGGCGCCTACCAGGGCGAGGTCAATACTCATCAGTGCTCCAACAAAATACGCAACATACGGCGTAGCGGCTCGGCGGCGCCCCACAACAACTGGTCGCCGACGGTGAAGGCGTTAAGGAATTCACCGCCCATGTTCAGTTTACGCAACCGGCCGACTGGAATACCCAGAGTGCCGGTCACCGCGGTGGGGGTGAGATCGCGCAACGTCGCTTCTTTTTCATTGGGTACCACTTTCACCCAATCGTTGGCCTGACCGATCAGGTCATGGATCTCATCCAGAGGAACGTCTTTCTTCAGCTTCACGGTCAACGCCTGGGCGTGACAGCGCATAGCGCTAATACGCACACAGGTGCCATCCAGCGGAATCGGGTGATCGCCCCGGCCGAGAATCTTGTTGGTCTCCGCCTGCGCTTTCCACTCTTCCTTGCTCTGGCCGTTCTCCATTTCCTTGTCGATCCAGGGCAGCAGGGAGCCGGCCAGCGGGAAACCGAAGTGTTCGCTGGGCATACCGTCACCGCGCATGGTGGCGGCGACTTTGCGGTCGATGTCGAGAATAGCGCTGGCCGGGTCCGCCAGTTGTTCGGTGACATCGCCGTGAATCGCCCCCATCTGCGCGATCAGCTCACGCATGTGCTGGGCGCCGGAGCCGGACGCAGCCTGATAGGTCTGGGCGCTGGTCCACTCCACCAGGTCGGCGTTGAACAGGCCGCCCATGGCCATCAACATCAGGCTCACGGTGCAATTACCGCCAACGAAATCCAAAGTGCCTTTATCCAGCGCCTGGTCGATCACCTTGCGATTCACCGGGTCCAGCACGATCACGCTGTCGTCGGCCATGCGCAGGGCCGAAGCGGCATCAATCCAGTAGCCTTTCCAGCCCGCTTCGCGCAGTTTTGGGTACACCTCGTTGGTGTAGTCACCGCCCTGACAGGTCACGATGACATCCAGTGCTTTCAGTTCGTCCACGCTTTTCGCATCGCCCAGGGGCGGAATGTCCTTGCCCACGTCAGGGCCTTGCTGGCCGACTTGGGAGGTGGAGAAAAACACCGGGTCGATGTCCTTAAAATCATTTTCCGCACGCATCCGGTCCATCAATACGGAACCGACCATGCCGCGCCAGCCGATAAAACCGACTTTCTTCATTGAGACGAATCTCCTGAAAGGCTGCTGCCTTTCTCTATGAATGAATTCCTGAACTTCCTGTGGGGCTCACCGCACCCGCTGGCCGCGATTATACCGTCGCCAGCGCTTGCGCCACGGCGGCGCCCATTTCACCAGTGCTGACCTTGTGCGTGCCCTGGGTATGAATATCACCGGTACGCAACCCTTGATCCAGCACCTTTTCCACCGCCGCTTCAATGGCGTCGGCGACGTCGCCACGCTGCAGGCTATAACGCATCAGCATCGCCAGGGACATGATGGTGGCGAGCGGATTGGCAATGCCCTGCCCGGCGATGTCCGGCGCCGAACCGTGGCAGGGCTCATACAGCCCTTTACGGTTTTCATCCAGCGACGCCGAGGGCAGCATGCCGATGGAGCCGGTGAGCATGGCGGCCTCATCGGAAAGGATATCGCCGAACAGGTTGCCAGTGACGATCACATCGAACTGTTTGGGCGCGCGCACCAGTTGCATGGCGGCGTTGTCCACGTACATGTGGGACAGTTCGATCTCCGGGTAGGCCTTGGCCTCCTCGGTGACCACTTCCTTCCACAGCTCGGTGACTTCCAGCACGTTGGCCTTGTCCACCGAACAAACCCGTTTGCCGCGCTGCATGGCCAGGTCGAAAGCGACCCGGGCAATGCGCTTCATTTCCGATTCACTGTACACATAGGTATTGAAACCGACGCGTTCGCCGTTCTCTTCCTTGATGCCGCGCGGCTGCCCGAAATAAATGCCGCCGGTCAGTTCACGCACGATCAGAATGTCCAGCCCGGAGACCACTTCCGGTTTCAGGCTGGAGGCCTCCGCCAGTTGCGGAAACAGAATCGCCGGGCGCAAGTTGGCAAACAAGCCCAGCGAAGAGCGCAATCGCAACAGACCGCGTTCCGGGCGCTTATCACGCTCGATGTTGTCCCATTTGGGACCGCCGATGCTGCCGAACAAAATGGCGTCGGCGGCGCGCGCCTTGGTCAGCGTGCTCTCCGGTAAGGGATCGCCTTCCGCGTCGTAGGCGGCACCGCCCACCAGCCCGTGATCAAGCTCGATACTCAGATCGAAACGCTGTTGCGCGGCGCGCAGGACACGCAACGCTTCGTCAACGATTTCCGGGCCGATACCATCGCCCGGCAACACCAGGATACTGCTCATTCAAAATCCTTAACGTTTCAAATCATAGCCGCTCAGAAGCGGGTCTCATCGTATATATCCACCACGCCACTGCCCTGATTGGGGATCAGCACGGCGCTGTAACGCTTGTCGTCGTCACCATCGCTGACCACGATCAGGTAGTCGCCGCCGGCCTTGAACCGGTGCGACAACGTGCCGAAACGCAAAATGCCCTGGTGGTCGGCGAAAATCTCGATGCTGCGTTCACCAGGTTCCACGGAAACACGCTCGTCGCCACCCTTTTCGGACAGCCGCTCGCCATCCACTTTGAAAATAGCGACGGTGCTTTCACCGGCGCCGGGCATCCGCCAGCCACTACTCTTTTCGTTACTGCCCAGATCGCTCTGAATGCTTAATTTCGCCTGGGCATCGTCCTTGCCGGGCGGATGATACATGGCCGTTCGGGTACAACCGGTGACGATCAGTGCCATCACCAAAAACAGGCCAGCGCTGCGAAATAACATGGTGCCTCCTTGTCTTATTGTTTTTGCGGCTCCTCGAAAACCCAGGGTTCGGCGGTCCGACGGCGCGCTTCGTAGTCACGAATCGCATCCGTTTGCTGCAACGTCAGGCCGATCTCGTCGAGACCATTGAGCAGGCAATGCTTGCGGAATTTGTCGATTTCGAACCCGATTGCCTCCCCCTCAGGGGTAATCACCTGCTGGTTATCCAGATCAATGGTGAGCTGGAAAGCGGAATCCGCCGCTTCGGCTTTGAAAAGCCCATCAACGGTAGCTTCCGGCAGCACAATCGGCAACAGGCCGTTCTTGAAGCAGTTATTATAGAAAATATCCGCATAACTGGGGGCGATGATGGCCCGGAAGCCGAAATCCATCAGCGCCCAGGGCGCGTGTTCACGGCTTGAGCCACAGCCGAAATTACGCCGGGTGAGCAACACGCTGGCGCCTTGATACTCGGGCCGGTTAAGTACGAAGTCTTCATTTTTCGGGCGTTTGTCGTTGTCCTGACCGGGAAATCCCTCGTCCAGGTAACGCCACTCATCGAACAGGTTGGGACCGAATCCGGTCCGTTTGATCGACTTGAGAAACTGCTTGGGAATAATCTGGTCGGTGTCCACATTGGCTCGATCAAGCGGGGCCACCAAGCCGGTATGTTTTACGAATTGTTCCATGTTACCGCTCCTGCGCCTGGCTCTGACCCGCCGCGGCGAGATCACGAATATCGACGAAATGACCGGCCACGGCCGCCGCCGCCGCCATCGCCGGGCTCACCAAATGGGTACGACCGCCGTTGCCCTGGCGCCCTTCGAAGTTACGGTTGGAGGTGGACGCGCAATGCTCACCGGGCAGCAGGCGGTCCGGGTTCATGGCCAGACACATGGAACAACCGGGCTGACGCCATTCGAATCCCGCCTCGACGAAGATCTTGTCCAGGCCCTCTTTTTCCGCTTGCTGCTTAACCAGGCCGGACCCGGGTACCACCAGCACCTGCTTCACGGATTCCGCTTTCTTGCGTCCTTTCACCACCTGAGCGGCGGCGCGCAGATCCTCGATGCGCGAATTGGTGCAGGAACCGATAAACACACGGTCCAGATTGATTTCGCTGGTCTTGATACCAGGTTTGAGCCCCATGTATTGATAGGCGCGCTCCATGCCCGAGCGTTTGACCTCATCGGGTTCCTGAGCGGGATCCGGCAACAGGCTGTCCACCGGCACCACCATTTCCGGGCTGGTGCCCCAGGACACCTGCGGCCGGATATCGCTGGCGTCGATTTCCACCAGGGTGTCGAATTCGGCGTCGGCATCGGACACCAGACCGCGCCAGTAGGCTTCGGCTTTGTCCCAGTCCGCGCCTTTGGGCGCGCCCGGGCGGCCGCGCACGTAGTCGATGGTGGTGTCGTCCACCGCCACCATGCCGGCACGGGCGCCCGCTTCGATGGACATGTTGCAGACCGTCATGCGCCCTTCCAGGCTCAATGAACGAATCGCGCTGCCGGCGAATTCCAGCGCGTGGCCGTTGCCGCCGGCGGTACCGATCACGCCGATGATATGCAGCACCACATCCTTGGCGGTGACGCCGGGGCCCAATTCCCCCTCCACGCGCACCTGCATGTTCTTCATCTTCTGCGCCACCAAAGTCTGGGTGGCGAGCACGTGCTCCACTTCACTGGTGCCAATGCCGTGAGCCAGACAGCCCAAAGCGCCATTGGTGGAGGTGTGGGAATCGCCGCACACCACCGTCATGCCGGGCAGCACGGCACCCTGCTCCGGCGCCATGACATGCACGATGCCCTGGCGCACATCGCCGATGCCGTACTCGGTGATACCGAACTCGCGGGTGTTGTCCTGCAGCGTCTGCACCTGAATCCGGGAGGTGTCGTCGACAATGTCCGCGGCGTTGTTGAACGGCGTGGTCGGCACATTGTGGTCGATGGTGGCCACCGAGGCACCGGATCGCCACGGCTGGCGACCGGCCAGGCGCAACCCCTCGAACGCCTGCGGCGAGGTCACTTCGTGGATGATCTGGCGATCAATGTAAATCAGCGCGGAACCGTCTTCGCGCTCGGCGACAAGGTGAGCGTTCCACAACTTGTCATACAGTGTTTTGCCTGCCATAACGTCCTCTCCGTTTGATAGCCACACCTTACGCAAGGCCTTTCGATAATTCCAATTCATATTTTTTATGTTTAGGATTCCGTATTGTTATCTGAAAGGTAGCCCCACAACCCATGGACACTCACTCCCTTACCGTCTTCATGGCGGTCGCCGAAAACCAATCGTTTTCCGGCGCCGCCGAGCGTCTGTATTTGACTCAGCCGGCGGTGAGCAAGCGGATCGCGCAATTGGAGCAGCAGCTCGGCACACGCCTGTTCGACCGGGTCGGCCGGCGTATACGTCTCACCGAAGCCGGCCAGGCGTTACTGCCCCGGGCCCGGCAGGTGCTGCTTGATCTCGAGGATATGGGCCGGGCGATCAGTAATTTAACCGGCCAGGTGTCAGGGACTCTGCGTATCGGCACCAGCCACCACATCGGCCTGCACCGCCTGCCCCCGGTGTTGCGGCGCTTCTCGCGCGAATACCCCGAGGTCAGGCTGGACATTCATTTCATTGATTCCGAAGAAGCCTGGGAGGCGGTATTGCATGGCGATCTGGAAATGGGCGTGGTGACGCTACCGCCGCAGCCCGATCCACGACTGCAAAGCCTGGTGGTGTGGGATGATCCGCTGGTGTTCATGGCGGCCCCGGAGCACCCCTTGGCGTGCGAGGCGCGCCTGGAACTTGAAACCTTTACCCGCTACAGCGCGATTCTGCCCTCACCGGTGACCTTTACCCGGCGTATTGTCGAAAGTCTGTTCCAGGATAGAAAGCTGCACCTGAACATCTCCATGTCCACCAACTATCTGGAAACCATCCATATGATGGCCTCCATCGGGCTCGGCTGGAGCGTGCTGCCGGAGACCATGCTCGACGACAGCGTGGTGCGGCTCAACGTGGACACGGAACTGCCGGTGCGGCGGCTGGGCGTGGTCACCCACCCTGGCCGCAGCCGTTCCAATGCCGCCGGGGCCTTTCTGGAAATACTCAGTGGCGTTGATTAAGCAGCCAGCGCCAGACAATCAGCGCCGCCACCGCCGCCGTGGCGGCCGCCACCAGAAAGCTGTCGGCACCCCAGCGGGCCCAGTACAGACCACTGAGGCCGGCGCCCAGCGCCCAGCCGGCGCCGTAACCGAGACTCGAATATAACGCCTGCCCCTGGCCGGCGTGCGCCTCGCCGAAGGTATCCTGAACCCAGGCGATACTGGCGGCGTGGAAGCTGCCGTAACTGGCGGCGTGCAGCAACTGGGCCGGCACCAGCCAGCCCAGATCGGCACCACAGAGAGCGATCATCAGCCAGCGCAAGGCGGCCAGCAGCAAACTGACGAACAGCACCCAGGCCAGGCTGAACCGTCGCATCAACCGATGCATCACCAGGAAAATCCCCACCTCGGCGGCCACGCCCAGCGCCCACAACGTGCCCACGGTGAATTTACGGAAACCGAGATCCTCCAGGTGGATGCTGTAGAACGTGTAGTAAGGCCCGTGGGAAGCCTGCATCAGAAACGAGGCGAGAATGAACGCCTGCACATCACGGCGGGCCAGCAGTGTCCGAATACCGCCACGCGGCGCACGCGGTGGCTGCGGCCCGCCCGACGGCAACGATTGGGTGGTCAACCAGAGCAACCACAGCAGTGCGGACATGACCCACGGCAACAGGGTAATGGGCAGATAATCCAGCGCCCAGCCGACCAGCAACACGGCGCTGATAAAGCCCAGCGAGCCCCACAGTCTGACGTGACTATAACGATGGGCCTGAGCGCCAAGCGTGCGCAGCGTAATCACCTCGAACTGGGCGAGTACCGCGTTCCAGAAAAAACTGAACGTGGCGAGCAGAATCGCCATGGCCCAGACCTGATCGACCCAGAATACCGGCAGGAAAGAAATGGCGGCCGCCAGGTTTCCCAACCGAATGATGCGCAGGCGGGCGCCGGTACGGTCGGCGAGCCAGCCCCATACGTTAGGGGCGCCGATCTTGGTGATTTGCGGCACCGCCATCAGCACGCCGATGGCCAAGGGGCTGAATCCCAGCTCTTTCAGATACAGGGACCAATAGGGCACCAGGGTGCCCAACAATCCGAAATAGAGGAAATAAAAACCCGACAGGCGCCAGTAGTAAGGCATGCGGCGCCCCGGCTCAGAGGCCGCCGGGGATCGGTGCCAGGGGCGGCGTCACGTCTCCGTTCTGGGCCCGATGGCGCAGGTAATGATCGATCAGGACCAGCGCCAGCATCGCCTCCGCGATGGGCGTGGCACGCACCCCCACGCAGGGGTCGTGACGCCCCTTGGTGACGACTTCGGTGGCCTCGCCACGCAGGTTAATGCTGCGCCCGGGGATAGTGATGCTGGAGGTCGGTTTCAGCGCCAGGCTGGCGCGCACGGTCTGTCCGGACGTAATGCCGCCCAGTACGCCGCCGGCGTGATTGCTGACAAAGCCCTCGGGGGTCATTTCATCGCGATGCTGCTCGCCGCGCTGATTAACCACCTCGAAGCCGTCACCGATCTCCACGCCCTTAACCGCGTTGATCGACATCAATGCCTTGGCCAGGTCGGCGTCCAGGCGGTCGAACACCGGCTCCCCCCAGCCCGGCGGCACGCCGTCGGCGAACACTGTCACCCGGGCGCCGATCGAGGAGCCGTCCTTGCGCAGGTCGTTGATCAACTGCTCCAGGGCCGGCACCTTCTCCGCATCCGGAAAGAAGAAAGGATTGTCGTTGACGCTGTGCCAGTCGAAACGCTCGGCGCGAATCGTGCCAATCTGCTCGACGCCGCCATATATCCGCACGCCCAGGCGCTGCTCAAGAAACTTGCGGGCGATGGCGCCGGCGGCCACGCGCATGGCGGTTTCCCGGGCCGAAGAGCGTCCCCCGCCCCGGTAGTCACGGAAACCGTATTTCTGGGTGTAGGTGTAATCGGCGTGGCCAGGCCGGAAGGTCTCGGCGATGTTGCTGTAATCCTTGGATTTCTGATCCGTGTTTTCGATCAAAAGGCCGATTGAGGTACCAGTGGTCTTGCCTTCGAAGACCCCGGAGAGAATACGCACCTGATCGGGCTCTTTACGCTGGGTGGTATAGCGGCTGGTACCGGGTTTGCGGCGATCCAGCTCATGCTGTAGATCCGCCTCGCTGATTTCCAGACCCGGCGGGCAGCCTTCCACCACCGCGCCCAGAGCGGCACCGTGACTTTCCCCGAAAGTGGTGACGCGAAACCGCTCACCGAAACTGTTCCCAGACATAGTGCTCCTTAGCACGCCTTAGTCGGCGATAAACTGATCCTGGAATTCTAGCAACTGGCGGCGGTCGAGCATGAACACTCCGTGCCCGCCGCGTTCAAATTCAAACCACATAAACGGCACTTCCGGCCAGAGGGCGGTCATATGGCGGTCGCTGTTGCCCACCTCCACAATCAGCACACCCTCGTCGGTGAGCCGGTCGGCGGCGCCGGCCAGCAGACGGCGGGTAAAATCCAGCCCGTCATGACCGGAAGCCAGCGCCAGCTCCGGCTCATGGCGGTATTCATCGGGCATCGCGGCGAAATCACCGGCGTCCACATAGGGCGGGTTGGAGATAATCAGATCATAGGGGCCGTCCAGCCCGTCCAGCCCATCCGCCTGAATCGCCGTGACCCGGTCGCGGAGACCATGTTCGTCGATATTGCGCTCGCATACCGCCAGCGCCTGTTCAGAGATGTCACTGGCGTCCACCCGCGCGTCAGGCAGCGCATGGGCGCAGGCAATGGCGATGCAGCCACTGCCGGTGCACAGATCCAGCACCCGGGCGACCCGCTCCGGCGCCAGCCAGGGCTGGAATCCGGCTTCGATCAATTCCGCCATCGGTGAACGGGGTATCAGCACCCGCTCGTCAACAAAGAACGGCAACCCGCAGAACCAGGCCTGCCCCGTCAGGTAAGGCACCGGCACCCGCTCATTGGCACGCCGCGCCAGCAGCGTTACGAATCGGTCGATCTCGTCAGGCAGCAGACGCGCATCCAGCATGCGTGGGTCGGTATCCAGAGGCAGAGCCAGCACATACAGCAGCAACGCCAGACATTCATCGCCGTGATCGTCGGTGCCGTGGCCCAGATAAACCTCGGTACGGCGCAAAGCGGATTCCCCCCACCGCAGGCAATCACGGGGAGTCTTGAGGGTGGCCAGGGCCTGTTGCTGTTCGCTGGGTTCGATCACGTCTTGGCTCCAAACGGGCGCGAAAGAGTACCACATTCTGTCATGGGGCGAGGCACCCCGAGACCAGGCCGTCACCGCTACGGTCACCAATCTGACATCCCCGCCGCGCATCCTGAATCAAAGCCCATAACATAAAGACAGATGACATTATTTTAAAAACTGTTAAATTAGCTCCTCAACGGAATCGAGACTTTCATGCGAACCTGGCTTTTCAAGACCGAACCGAACGATTTCAGTATCCGCGACCTGCGCGAGGCCGCCGATCAAATCACCGGCTGGGACGGCGTTCGCAACTACCAGGCCCGCAACCGGCTGCGTGACGAAATCCAGGATGGCGACCGGGTACTGATCTATCATTCCCGTGGTCGTAATCCCTCGATTGTCGGGGAAGCCAAAGTGGTGTCCAGTCCTTACCCCGACCCGACCCAGTTTCAGCCTGCCCATCCCGCCTTCGATCCGCGCAGCAGTGAGGATATGCCGCGCTGGTTCCAGGTCGATATACGTTTCGTCAGCCTGTACCAGAACCCACTCAGCCTGGCGGCGATGCGTGATGTGCCTGAATTCGCCGATATGGAGCTGGTGGTCCGCCCGCGTCTGTCGATCCAGCACATCACCGACCGCCAGTACCAGCAGATTCTTGCCTGCTGCGAGCCCGAGCTGGCCGCCCGGTCGCCGCTGGCCCCCGCCTTTTCCTGAAGCCGCTGTTTTGTGGGAGCTTGCCTCGCAAGCGAAAGGCCGGCTTGCCGGCCGGCAAAGGTTGCCCCGCGGGACTCCAGAAACGCTATTCCTTATTGCCGTTAGAAAAGTCTCTGGAATCCTGCCGGTTTCGCGGGCAAGGCCCGCTCCCACAAGGCAAGCACCTCCAAAGCTGGCTGCCACAACCCCACTTTCAGAAAGGTGAAGCGCTAGCGATAACCCGGAGCATCGGAATCTAGCCCCAAGAAATTGGCATAACCGTTGCACTGTCCCCACTATCCAAAGGCTTTTCCCGTGGGGATCTCATGGAACGACGCGCCGCGCTATTGCTCACTCTCATCGCCCTGCCCGCTGCGGGCCTGGCCGACACCCCGGAATACTCGGCAAACGACGTGGTCTGGATCGCCATCGCGGCGGCTCTGGTATTCCTCATGCAGGCCGGCTTCGCGCTACTGGAAAGCGGCCTGAGCCGCACCAAGAACGCCATCAACGTGGTAATGAAAAACTACATGGATCTGTGCGTGGGCACCCTGATGTTCTGGGCGCTCGGGTTTGGCCTGATGTTCGGGGCCAACCCCAGCGGCTGGATCGGGCAGGATTTGTTCGCGCCCAACCAGGGCAACAGCGATCTGTGGACCCTGTTGCTGTTCCAACTGATGTTCGCCGCCACCGCCGCCACCATTGCTTCCGGGGCCATGGCGGAACGGACCCGCTATCTGGGCTATCTGTGCGGCGCCATGTTGATCACCGGGCTGGTCTACCCGCTGTTCGGAAACTGGGCCTGGAACGGCGATGGCTGGCTGGCCCGGCTCGGCTTCATCGATTTCGCCGGCTCCACGGTGGTTCACAGCGTCGGCGGCTGGTGCGCGCTGGCCGGCATCATGGTGGTCGGGCCGCGCCTGGGTCGCTTCGACGGGCAGGGGAAACCCCGGGAGATTCGCGGCCACAACCTTTCCTTCGTGGCCCTGGGCGGCTTCCTGTTGTGGTTCGGCTGGTTCGGCTTCAACGGCGGTTCCACGCTGGGCGCGGACGTGAATATCGCGCTGATCAATCTTAATACCCAACTGGCGGCCGCCGCCGGCGCGCTGGGTTCGGCCTTGTACCGGGTGGTCACGCGCCGGCCGGTGCTGCTCACCGAGACCGTCAACGGCAGCCTTGCCGGGCTGGTGGCGATCACCGCCGGCTGTGCCAGCATGACACCAGGCTTCGCCGTGATCACCGGCCTGATCGGCGGCTTTCTGGTGGGCCCCGGCAGCCGTTTGCTGCTGTCCATGAAACTGGACGACGTGGTCGGCGCGGTACCGGTGCATGCCTTCGCCGGTGCCTGGGGCACCCTGGCCGCCGGGCTGTTCTTCCAGGATGATTTGTTCGACCCGCAGCGGGCGATGATACAGATGCTGGGCATTGTCACCGCCTTCGCATGGGCCTTCTTCGCCGCCCTGATCATGTACATGATCCTGTCACTCACGGCGGGACTGCGCGCCCCCAGCCAGCACGAACAACGCGGCCTTGACGTCAGCGAGCACGCTGAACTTGGGTACCCGGAATTCGCCCAGCAGCATCTTTACGACGCCGACGTGGCCGGCGATCTGGACACACGCCGATGACCCCGGACGAACGCCACCGCCGTGCCATCGCCACCGGCTTGTCGCCCTACCTGGACAGCCGGCAGGTACCCGAAGCCGTGGCCCTGTGGCAACGGGAGTACGCGCACCGGTCGCGGTTCTCCTTGCAGGGCTACGTGAGCCACGTCAGCCGCCTGTTCGACGTGGGGGGACGCCGCCACGACCTGCATTTGAGCCTGGTGCAAGCAATGACCCTGCCGGACCGGGAATTACGGCCGGACCCGCTCGGCGACACCGCTGGCCCAAGCAGCGCCCACCCCTGCACCACCGCGTTCCAGCTAGTGATGCGGGCCCTGTGGGACCAATTCGATCCGCCCCAGGCCAACCAGGTCCGTCTTGATCAGCTCACCGACCTGCGTCGCGCGGGCGTCGATCGGGACCTGCGCGAGGCGCTGGAATACTGGTTCAACCACGCTGATGGCGAACTGTCCCCACAGGACAAACAGAAGCTGCGGCGCCTGCTCAATCGTACCTATGTGTTGCTATGCGAACGGTTCGGCCCGGTGCGTGCGGACCGCCTGCTGAAAGCCGCCGCCGACCGGGTGCGCCGGGATCACTCCGGGCTGGAACAAGCGTTGCACGCTCTGCTCTAGGCTCGCCCATTGCTTGCCAGCGCTTCCAAGGGGTCATTATGCTAGCCTCCACCGTTTGAATGGGGCGCTGAATGAAATTACATCACCAGATCTTTCTGGCCATGGTGCTGGGCGGCACTGCCGGGGCGCTGACCGAGGCCGGCAGCCGGTTGTTCGGGTTGCCGCTGCTGCCCGCCTATGACCTGATCGGCGATCTGTTCATCAACGCCCTGAAGATGGTGGTGGTGCCGCTGATCACCACCGCGATTATCAGCGGTATGATCAATGTCGGCGACGGCGACGATCTGGGGCGGCTGGGCCTGAAGACCGTGGCGTTCTACCTGGCCACCAGCCTGATCGCGGTGCTGGTGGGTCTGGCGGTGGTGAATCTGATCAGCCCCGGGGTGATCGACGGTCAGCCGGCCCGCGATTTGCTCGGTTTGTCGGCGGACACGGAAACCGCTCTGGCCAGCATCGAAGGCCGTGGCGCCAGCGATTTCACCGAGATTCTGCGTCAGATGCTGCCACCCAACCTGTTCCAGGCCGCCGCTGAAACGCAGATGCTGGGCCTGATTGTGTTCTCGCTGTTCTTCGGCTTTTTCCTGCGCACCTTGCCGGGAGCGCCCGGTGAGCACCTGCGCCAGACCGTGGAAGGCATTTATCAGGTCACCATGCGTATCACCATGGTGATTATCCGCTTCGCGCCACTGGGGGTGTTCGGCCTGATCGCGGCCACCGTCACGCGCACCGGACTGGACGCGGTGGAGCCGCTGGCGTTGTTCTTCGTCACCGTGCTGCTGGCCCTGGGCGTGCATATGTTCGGTGTCATGCCGTTGTTGATCCGCTTGTTCGCGCGACGCTCACCAGTGCGTCATCTTCAGGCCATGGCGCCGGCGCTGATGACCGCGTTTTCGTCAGCCAGCTCCGCCGCCACCCTGCCGCTGAGCATGGACTGCGTGCAGCAACGTTCCGGGGTGTCCAAACGCACCTCCAGTTTCGTGTTGCCGCTGGGCGCCACCGTCAATATGGATGGCACCGCTCTGTATGAATGCGTGGCGGCGATCTTCATCGCCCAGGCTTACGGCATGGATTTATCCCTGACCACTCAGTTCGTGATCGTGCTCACCGCGCTGCTCACGTCAATCGGCGTGGCCAGTATTCCCGCCGCCAGCCTGGTGGCGATCACCGTGATTCTCGGCACCATCGGCCTGCCCGCCGAAGCGATCGGCTTGATCCTGGTCACCGACCGCCTGCTGGACATGTGCCGCACCGCCGTCAATGTCTGGGGCGACAGCGTGGGGGCGGTGATCCTGGCGCGCAGCGAGGGCGAGGAAGCGGTGCTCAGTACCCCCATGAAAGAACTCGAGCCGGAACGGGCCTGATCGATGAAACCGGTTCTTCTGATCACCGGCGCCGCTCACGGCCTGGGCCGGGCCCTCGCCCTGGGCGCGGCGCGCGATTACCGGCTGGCGCTGCTTGATCGGGAACGGGTGGCCGGCGAACAGCTTGCCGAGACGCTACGCCAGGACGGCGCGGAGGTGCTGTTCCTGCATGCCGACGTGGCGGTGGAAGCGGACTGGCGCCATGCTCTGGAGCGAATTCAGCGGCGCTGGGACCGGCTGGATATCGTTATCAATAACGCCGGCCTGGCCACCGTGGGGCCGTTTGAGGCGCTGCCCGAGGAAAGCTGGGAACAGTTGTGGCGAATCAATGTGATGGGGGCAGTCAACGGCTGCCGGTCGGCACTGACCCTGATGAAACGGCAAGGCGACGGTCATTTGATCAACGTGGCCGCGTTGGCGGGCATCACGGCGCCGCCGGGCATGTCGGCCTACGTCGCATGCAACGCCGCCTTGATTCGCTTCAGCGAAGCCCTGGCGGCGGAACTGGACGGTTTGCACATCGCTGTCAGCGTGGTCTGCCCGGATCTGTTCTCCAGTGACATGAGTCAACGCATGCCCGTCGCCGACCCGCTCAGCCGTGCCCGCCTACAACGGGCCCTGGACGATGCGCCGGAGAACGCCGCCGACGTTGCAGAAACGATTCTCAAACAGATGACCAAGCGGCCCTTATACCTGTTTCCACAGCCGGAAGCGCGGCGCGACTGGCGCAAGAAGCGTTGGCGCCCGGAGCGCTTCGTGGCGAGTATGGCGAAATTGGGGCGCAAGCTACGCCGTTATCGCTGATAGACCTCTTCGATGTAACGCAGCGTGTGGCGGTAGTCGCCTTCCAGTGCTTTGTCGAAACGCTCGCCGATCAGTCGCTCCAGTTTACCGCCCACCAGCGGCAATGAAGAATGCACCGCCACCCGGGTGATCTGGCGCGACTGCCCACCGTCAGCGCGCAACGTCATGGTGCCGCTGACCTTGACCGGGACATTACCCAATACGAATCGGTACTCCGCCTGATAACCGCCTTCGGCGGGCCGCCAGTGAAACTCGGTGGCCAGGTCCGCCGTCGAGGGCAGTAGTTTGCGCGCGAACGCCGGAACCTTATCAAGGCGGATCTCGATCGGCTGAACGATGCGGATGCGAAAGCCCTCGCCCGCCGGCTCAAACACTTCGAAGCGGTAATCGTCCACCTTGCCCCATTGATAGCGCTGCTCGAAAAACGCCCGGCTGGTAAGAATGCCGTAAAGCTGTTCCACATCCACCGGATAACGACGTTCAGCGGTGACGTCCATCTTTTTCTCCCGAGTGATAACAGGCCAATCGCCGGTATACCGGTAGGCCCAAGGCGACCGCAAAGCTACACTGCGGCGGGAACCTATTTCAATTGTTCCGTTTATCGCCTCTCGTCAACGGTTAAGGAGCACCCATGACCACGTCCCGTCCCTATGCCCTGGTGCTGTTCGGCGCCACCGGTTTTACCGGCGGCCTGTGTGCCCGGTATCTGGCCCGCCACCTGCCCGAAGGCACCGCCTGGGCCCTGGCGGGCCGCAATCGAGACAAGCTGGAGCACGTCGCCGCCGGTCTGCCGGGGGACAACGCACCGGCCCTGATCGAGGCGGACAGTGGCGACCCGGCCAGCCTGAATGCGCTCGCCGCCCGCACGCGGGCAGTAGCCACCACGGTGGGACCCTATATGCAGTACGGTGAACCGCTGGTCAAAGCCTGCGTGGAGCAAGGCACGCACTACTGCGATCTCACCGGCGAGCCGGAGTTCGTCAACACCCTGCTCTGCCGTTACCACGAAGCGGCACAGGCCAACGGCTGCGCGCTGGTTAACTGTTGCGGGTTCGATTCCATTCCCCACGACGCTGGTGTGCTGTTCGCGATACGTGAACTGACCCGCGAATGCGGCGGCGTGTTGGAACAACCGGTCACCGCGGAAGGGGCGGTATCGTTTTCCGCCAAGTTTTCCGGCGGCACCTGGCGTTCGGCCCTGGAAGCCTTCGCCCGCCCGTCGGCGAATCAGCGCAGCCAGAAGGATGCCCAGGTTAAACTCAAGCAATGGTATCCACGCCGGGTCGGCGGCCTGGCGCCCAAACCCCATAACGACCCGGCCCTGGGCGGCTGGCTGGCGCCGATGCCGACCATTGACCCAATGGTCGTCATGCGCTCGGCGCGCGCCATGGAAGATTATGGCCCCGAGTTCCGTTACGGCCATTATCTGGTCACCGGTGGACTGGGCAAACTGATCGGTGGTGCCGCCGGTGTCGGCGGTCTGGTGCTCGCCGCGCAACTGGGGCCGGTAAGGCGCCGCCTGATGAAACTGAACCCGGCCGGCCAGGGCCCGGACGAAGCCACCCGGGCGCGCTCCTGGTTCCAGGTTCGGGTGCGCGCCCGCAGCGGCGACAGCGAAGTACTGTGCCGGGTCGCCGGCGGCGACCCGGGTTACGATGAAACCGCCAAAATGCTTTCGGAAACCCTCATGGGCCTGGCGCTGGACGCGGACTATCCGCGACACACCGGCGTGGTGACGCCGGTGATGGCACTTGGCGACCGCCTGATCGAACGGCTCCAGGCCGCCGGCATGGTGTTCGAACGGGAAGCCTGAGCCCGGCCTAGACGAAGTACATCAATAGCCATTCGGCCACCAGGGCGGGTTTTTCCTCGCCCTCGATATCCACCGTGAAGAGGAATTTCAGCAGCCACTGCCCGGGCTTCTTTTGATTGGCTTCAATCAAAGTGGCGCGGGCACGGATGCGGGAATCCACCTTCACCGGGGCCATGAAACGCAACTTGTCGAAGCCGTAGTTCATGCCCATCTTCATGCCCCTGGGCACCAGAAAGTCATCAATGCTGGTCTGCAGATACGGCAGCAAGGAAAGGGTCAGATAGCCGTGCGCGATGGTGGCGCCGAACGGCGTCGCCTTGGCCCGCTCCGGGTCCACGTGAATAAACTGATGATCCAGGGTGGCGGCGGCGAAATCGTTAATCCGCCCCTGGTCGATGGTGAACCATTGCGAGGCCCCCATGTCCTCGCCAACGTAATCGCTGATTTGTGCGGCTTCCACCACTTTCATGGCCGGCTCTCCTCGCGTGTGTTTTTGAATTGCTCACACCGCGAGAATAACGCCGCTCGCCGGGGCCGCCATGACGGGATGGCTCGCCGGCGGCAACATTTTGGTCAGGTGTCGTCGTTGAGGAAGGCGTTGATCGCCGCCGCCACCGGCTCCGGGTCGTCCATGTGCAGATGGTGGCGCCCCGGCAGGCGGGTCACTTCGACCGACCGCAACCAGTCGATACGATGATCAAACCGGCCGTCGCCGCCCAGCCCCTGGTTGCCCAGAACCAGCAGAGTGGGGGCGGTGATCCGTTCCACGAAACCCTTCACCTGCCCATCCGTGAGGCGCAGCGACGAGGTGATACGCAGACGCGCGTCGGTGCGCCAGGTCCAGCCGCCGTCCACCTGCTCCAGGCCGCGTTCGCAGAGCAACCGGGCGGACGTTTCCTCGAGCCCGCCCAACGCCGGCAGGCGGGCGGCCACCGCCTGCTCCGGGTCTTCGTAGACCGGCTTGCGCTTGTCGGGTAAGGCCTGCATCTGCTCAATGGCCTTGCGCAGGTTGGGGGCCACCTCGTCGGCGGCGGTTGCCGGCGGCCCCAGACCTTCGATCAGTACCAGCCGACTGACCCGCTCGGGAAAGGTGGCGGCGAACAAACAGGCCACGCCGGCGCCCATGGAGTGGCCGACCAGTACGAACTGCTGCCAGCCGAGCTGATCGGCGACGGCCAACACGTCGCGGACGTGATCGACATAGTGCGTGGCCTGATGGCGGGGACGGTGCTCGGAATGGCCGTGACCGGCGAAGTCCAGGGCCACCATGGGGCGACCTAGCGGGCCGGCCAGCGGTTGAAACGAGGCGCCGTTATCAAGCCAGCCGTGCAGGGCCAGCACCGGCGTCTGGTCGGGGCGTTGCGTGCCGGCCTGCCATTGCATCCCGGCCAGTTCCTGGCCATAGGCTTGGAAACGGCGCTCCACGGCCTGGTGTGCGTGACTAGCGTGCATACGTGCCCTCCCCACTGTGCCGATGGGCGGCGCCAAGCACATCGTCCAGGGCCTTGAGCACCAGCTCGGCGGTGCCTTCGGGGCGTTCCAGCGGGTACATATGGCTGCCGGGCGAGAACAGCCGTTGCAGACGATGACGTCGGGCATGCCGACCACCGCCGAGGTGGAACAGTTTCGGCGACTTTTCACCGGTAACCAGCACGCCGGGGACCTTGCTGCGTGGCAGCGCCGTGACCCGTGAAGGCGTTTCCCGGAAAACCGCCACTTCCACTTCTGGGCGAAAGCGCAGACGCCAACCGTCACCGTGACGTTCCAGCCCGGCGTTCAGGTAGTTCTTCAGGGAACGCGGATCAAACGCTTTGAACATCCCGCGCGAATTAAAGTAGCTTTCCACGTCATCCCAACTGGCCCAGTAATCCAGGCGCCCTTTGCTTTTCTTCGCCGGGGAGAAACGCTCGCCCTGGCCGGTCAGTCGGGCCAGACGGTAAGCCACGCCCTGGAGACCATTCGCCAGCGGCGGGTCCAGCATTACCTGGGCCCGGAACCAATCCGGGTGACGGTGCGCCACCCAGAACATCAGCACCGACCCCATGGAATGCCCCAAACCGATGATCGGCTTGGGCAACGGCGCCAGAAACGCCTCCAGCTCCAGACTCAGGCTTTCCCAATCCCGGTCCACTGGATAGCGGGGATCCTGACCGAGGCATTCCACCACATGGATGTCGTAGTGTTCCGCCAGGGGCGCCAGGAAGGTGTCGTAACTGTGCCCGGGCACGCCATTGGCGTGGGCGAAAGCCAGTACCGGTTTGCTTCCCGGCGCCGCCGCGTGGGTATTCATCCAGCGCTCTCCTCGAAAAATTCGGCAATGCAAAGCGACCATGATAACCGCCCTTGGCGGCAAACCCATGGCCAAATCCGCCAACGCGCGGACAGTTCGCGTCGGGGATTGTACAATGCGCCACAAACAGGAGGTGTCATGACGCTGATCTCTTTCAATATCAATGGTATCCGCGCCCGGCTGCATCAGCTTGAAGAGCTGCTCGGCAAGTACCAGCCGGCGCTGGTGGGGCTGCAGGAAACCAAGGTTCAGAACAGCGAGTTTCCAGAGCAGGCGGTCCGCGATCTGGGCTACCACCCGTACTTCCATGGCCAGAAAGGTCATTACGGGGTCGCCCTGCTCACCCGCGAGCCGCTGGAGCAGGTTCAATACGGTTTCCCCAGCGATGACGAGGACGCGCAACGGCGTATGATCATCGGTCGGCTACGCGACAGTGACGGTCAGCCGGTGACGGTACTCAACGGCTACTTTCCGCAGGGCGAAAACCGCGAGCACCCGGTGAAATTTCCTGCCAAGGAAAAATTCTACCAGGATCTGCAGAGCTATCTGGACACGCACCACAGCTCCGAGGAACGGCTGGCGGTCATGGGGGACTTCAATATTTCCTCCACCGATCGGGACATCGGCATCGGTGAATCCAATCGCAAGCGTTGGTTGCGCGAAGGCAAAACCAGTTTTCTGCCGGAAGAGCGGGAATGGTGGCAACGCTTGGTGGGTTGGGGTTTGGAGGACACCTTCCGGCGCCGTTATCCGGATACCGACGACGTGTTTTCCTGGTTCGATTACCGCTCCCGGGGCTTCGAACGGGACCCGCGCCGCGGTCTGCGGATCGATACGGTACTGGCCACGCCACCGCTGGCTGAACGTCTCACCGACACCGGCGTCGACTATGATATGCGCGCCATGCAGCGCCCCTCGGACCACTGTCCGGTGTGGAGCCGGTTCGATAACCTGCCCTCATGAGCGTTCATCTTCATTTAAAAAAATTAAAGCCCAATCTGGACGGGCTCGGGTTCCTGATCGATGTGGGCATGATCCTGCTGGTGATCGCCAACCTGAGCTTGATCCTGTTCGACTGGATCTATCGCGTGGAAGCGGTGCAGGCGTTTTTGCAGAGCAATACGCCCGGCTTCTACGGTTTCTACAGTGAAACCATCCACGCCAATTTCTTTGAGATCGATCTGGCGTTCGTGGCCGTCTATCTGACCGAGTTCGTGATTCGCTGGGCGATCGCCATCGGCCGCCACACTTATCACCGCTGGTTCTTTTATCCGTTCGTGCACTGGTACGATCTGCTCGGCTGCATACCGGTGGGCAGCTTCCGCTGGCTGCGGATCTTGCGCGTGGTAAGCCTGATGTACCGGCTACAGAAACTGGGCGTGGTGGATTTTCGCGACACCGCCCTGGGCGCCACCGTGATTAAGTATTACCGCATTTTGATGGAAGAAATTTCCGACCGCGTGGTGATCAACGTGCTGGACGGCGCACAACGCGAGATTCGTAGCGGCGGCCCGATGATGCAGCGCATCGAACAGGACGTGCTGGCGCCGCGCCGGGAGCAGTTGGTGGATTACCTGGCCGGGCGTATCGCCGATGCCACGCGACGCAGCCACGACCAGTATCGGGACCAGTTGTCCGACTATCTGCTACACATCACCGACGAGGCGGTACAGCGCACCCCCGCCGGCCGCCGGCTGGCGGCGATTCCTGTGGCTGGGCCGCGCGCCGTGGCCTTGCTGGGCGACACCGTGCGCGATAGCGGCACCGCCCTGGTCGCCCAGTTGGTGGACGACATCAGCGCGCCGGCCAATCGCCAGCGTTTGGATGCCCTGGTGGATAACCTGCTGGTGGCGTCCAGCGGTGGTGGCGAACAGCTCAACGAGATGATTAAACAAACACTACTGGAAATTCTCGACCACGTTAAAGAGCAGGTGGCGGTCCAGCATTGGAAGGAAGAAGACTGACCGGGCGGAGGGGACGGCCGCCGGTCACGGTTATTCCGGCGCGCGCAGCCAAAGCAGCCGTGCTCCGCCGGCGGCCGCCACGTCAACGTCCAGCGCCGCCACGCTGCCGACCCGAAACCCCGGTCGAGATCGGGGTTCGCCCACCCAGGCCGCGCTCAGCAACGACACCAGCGGCATGTGGCTGACCAGCACCAGGTTGTCCGATTCCGGCTGGTGCAGCAGCCAGTCGAGAAACTGCTCGGGTCCCGCTTCGGGCACCAGGTAACCGCACGCTTCCTGATCCATGCCGCCGTAGGCCCGGGCGATACACAGGGCGGTTTGCTGAGCACGACGGTAAGGGCTGGCGATCAGGCGATCGATGCTTACTCCTTCCTGCCGCAATCTTTGCCACAGCGCCATCACCTCCAGCCTGCCCCGCTCGGTGAGCGGACGCTCCGCGTCGGTGGGGGCTTGAGCCACCGCTTCGCCATGGCGGCAAAGATAGACTCTCAAACAGCCCCCCCGTGGAAACTGAATTCCACGTCGTGTTTGTGCTCGCCGCCCATCAGGCGGGCAATCATGGTTTCCAGCGGCTTGCCCTGGTAAATAATCTCGTAGAGCGCGGTGGCCAACGGCATATAGACGTTGAGCCTCTCCGCGTGAGTGGCAACCAGACGAATGGTGTTCAGGCCCTCGGCCGTCTGGCCCAGGTTATCCAGCGCCTGCTGCAATTCATGGCCCTGCCCGAGTTGATAGCCGATACGGTAGTTACGCGATAGCGGTGAGGAACAGGTGGCGATCAGGTCGCCGACTCCGGACAAACCGAGAAAGGTCAGCGGGTTGGCGCCCAGCTCCACCGCGAAGCGGCTCATTTCCGCCAGGGCCCGGGTAAGCATGAAGCTGCGACTGTTCTCGCCGATGTCGATGGCGGCGGCCATGCCGGACGCCACCGCATAAATGTTTTTCAGCGCACCGCCCAACTCCACACCGTAAATATCCGGGTTATCGTAGACACGGAAATAATCACAGCTCAGCGCTTGCTGAATGGTATGGCAGAGGGCTTCGTCGGGACTGGCGATGACGCTGCCGGTGAACTTGCGCTCGACGATCTCGCGGGCCAGGTTGGGGCCGCTGAGCACGCCGATACGGGTGTGATCCCACTCGCGCTTGAGGAGCTGGCTCATCAACAGGAAGCCGTCTTCGTGGATACCCTTGGTGCAACTGACCACCAGCGTGCCTTCCTTGACCAACGGCCGGGCCTGGCGGAGCACCTCCACGAAAGCGCTGGAGGGCACCGCCACGAACACCAGATCGGCGCCTTCCAGCACCTCCTCCAGATGTTCGGTGGCCTGGACCCCGGCGGGCAAGGCCTGCCCCGGCAGGTAACGAGGGTTTTCCCGATCCTCGTTAATGGCGGCGGCGGTTTCAGGATCGCGCACCCAGAGCCGGGTACGGTGACCGTTTTCGGCCAGGATGCTGGCCGTGGCGGTGCCGAAACTGCCGCCGCCGAGGATCGCGGCGGTGTGTGTACGCTGCTCCATTAAGAGCCCCTCTTTCCGGGCGGGTGGGTCACCAAAGGGGGCATCATAAGCGCCTCCACCAGGCCAGGCAATGCACCCGGCACTCCTGCCTCACGCCTGCCCGGCACGCTCCTGCAGCAGCCGGTTAAGGCGCCGGGCGGTGGCCGCCGGATCCGCCGGTAACTGGCCTTCGGCGAGCAGCGCCTGATCCAACAGCAACTCGGCCATTTCGGTGAAGCTGTCGCCCTCCTCGATGGCGTCCAGCCGTTTCAGCAGCGGGTGATCCAGGTTGACCTCCAGTGTCGGTTTGCTCTCCGGCACCGGCTGGCCGGCGGCTTCCAGCATCATACGCATCTGCGGCCCGAATTCGTCCTCGGCGAGCACCAGGCAGGCCGGCGAATCTACCAAGCGGCTGGTGGAACGGACCTGCTCCACCTGTTCGCCCAGGCTTTCGCTGAGACGGCCGATCAGCGGCGCCTGCTTGTCCTGTTCAGCGCGCGCCTGTTCGTCGTCGCCTATATCCAGTTGACCGCGGGCCGCGTTCACCAGCTTCCAGCCTTTGTACTCACCCAGCGAACCGGTCATCCATTCGTCCACCCGCTCGGTGAGCAGCAGCACTTCAATGCCTTTCTTGCGGAATACCTCCAGATGCGGGCTGTTACGCGCCGCGTTGAGGTTGTCGGCGAGCAGATAATAGATCTTGTCCTGGCCTTCGCCGGCGCGTTCCTGGTACTGGTCCAGACCGACCATGCCGGGACGGGTCTTTTGATCGGAGGAAAGGTCGGTGGACGGAAAGCGCAGCAGCGCGGCGATCGCTTCCCGGTTATCCGGGTCTTCGCCGATCCCCTCCTTAAGCACTTCGCCGAACTGCGCCCAGAACGTGGCGTACTGCTCTTCGTCGTTGCTGAGTTTCTTGAGCATCTGCAACACGCGCTTGGTCAGGGCCGCGCGAATTTTACGCACCGGCCCGTAATCCTGAAGCAATTCGCGGCTTACGTTGAGGGGCAGATTGGGCGCGTCGATCACCCCTTTCACGAAACGCAGGAACAACGGCAGAAACTGCTCCGCGTCGTCCATGATGAAAACCCGCTGCACATACAGTTTGAGACCACGGCTCGCCTCGCGGTGATAAAGATCGAACGGCGCTCTTGCCGGCAGGTACAGCAGACTGGTGTATTCCAGCGCGCCTTCCACCTTGTTGTGGCTCCAGGTCAGCGGGTCCTGGAAATCCTGACTCAGGTGACGATAGAAATTCTGATACTCCTCGTCGCTGATTTCCTGGCGGGGGCGCTGCCAGAGCGCCGTGGCGGAATTGATGGTTTGCCACTCGCTCTCTTTATTTTCCCCTTCGCCGCCGGTCTCCGCCGGTGTCGGCATCAGGATAGGAAACGCCACATGGTCGGAATACTGTTGCACCGTGGCACGCACCTTCTGGTCGTCCAGGAATTCGCTGGCATCGTCGCGCAGATGCAGGACCACCGAGGTGCCGCGCTGAGCGCGTTCCACGGTTTCCACGGTGAACTCGCCCTGACCGTCGCTTTCCCAGCGCACGGCCTGGTCGGCCGGATCACCGGCGCGGCGACTGAACACCTCCACTCGGGCGGCAACGATAAAGGCGGAGTAGAAACCCACCCCGAACTGGCCGATCAGTTGGGCGTCCTTGCGGCGGTCGCCGGTCATGCTGGCGAGAAATTTTTCGGTGCCGGAGCGGGCGATGGTGCCGAGGTTATCCACCACTTCTTCGCGATTCATGCCGATGCCGTTATCGGCGATGGTCAGGGTGCCCTCGTCTTTGTCCACCGACAGCCGGATCCACGGTTCCGGGTCGCTTTCCATCAGCTCGGCGTCGTCCAGTGCCCGGAAACGCAGTTTGTCGCAGGCATCGGACGCGTTGGAAATCAGCTCGCGCAGAAAAATTTCGCGGTTGCTGTACAGGGAATGCACCATCAGGTGCAAAAGGCGGGATACTTCCGCCTGGAAACCACGGGTTTCGCGGTCTTGACTCATATATTCTTCTCCGCCGGATAATCACTGAACACCACGGCGCCCTCCCCGGCACCGCCGTCTTCTAGATAGTCACCCGGAGGGACTTTTTCAAGGTCCACCGCGCTTTAGTTCTCTCCAGCCAGGGACGCGCGTTATCGCTGGCGCCAAACCTGTCTACGAAGGTGGTGTTTGTGGGAGCGGGCCTCGCTCGCGAAAGGGAGCGAAGCTCCCGGCGGGATGCCAGTGGCCTATCTAACGGCGGCACAAACAGCGTCTCTGGAATCCTGCCGGCCGGCTTTGCCGGCCTTTCGCGGGCAAGGCCCGCTCGCACAAGCTGCCAGTCAGGACGCGTCGGCGAGATCGTCGAGAGCGGCCTCCAGAGTCGGAAAGCGGAAGCTGAAGCCCTGATCTTCCAGGCGGCGTGGATAGACCCGTTGGCCGCCCAGCAGCAGTCCGGACAGTTCACCCAGGCCGAGGCGCAGCAGCGGCGCCGGAGCAACCCAGGGCGCGGGGCGATGAACGGCGCTGGCGAGCGCCCGGTGGAAATGCCGCTGGGTCACCGGCTGGGGGGCGGTGGCGTTGAAAATGCCTTCCACCCCCGGCGTTTCCAGAGCACGGACCAGAATCGTCACCATATCGTCGATGTGAATCCAGCTTAACCACTGACTGCCGTCACCAAGGCGGGCCCCCAGGCCCAATCGATATACCGGCCAGAGGTTTTTGAGCATCCCACCGTGACGGCCCAGCACCACGCCGGTACGGACAATGCACAGGCGCACCCCTTGCCCGGTCACCTTGCCGGCGGCCTGCTCCCAGGCGTCACACAGGCGGTACCCGAAATCCTTGCGACGGGCGGAGCTGTGCTCGGTGAGCTCGGCGTCACCGGCATCGCCGTAGAAGCCCACCGCCGAACCACTGACCATTACCGCCGGGGTAGTCGCCAACCGCGCGCACAGATCGACCAGATCGCGGGTGGTGTCGAGCCGGGAGGCCATCAGCTTGCGCTTGCGGGATTCGCTCCACCGGCGGCTGAAAAGGTTCTCCCCGGCCAGATTGACGATGCCGCCGAGGCCTTCACCGTCGGCAATCTCGTCCAGCGATGCGACCACCCGGGTCGCTTCCGGCAATTTCGCCCGCGCCCGCGACGGCGAACGGCTCAGCACCACCAACTGGTGGCCATGTTCCACCAGCCGCCGACATAACGCGCCGCCGATAAAGCCACTGCCGCCGGTAATCAGAACCTTCATTGTCTCTCCTTGATCGAAGCGACATCCTCCAGGTTGAAGAAGTACTCCATCCTGCCGGACCCCATCGCCACCGCCAGGGTCAGACGGCGGTCGTTAAGCGCCTCCAGCGTGCCCTGGTGACGGTCGCCCTGATTCAGGATTACCGTCACTGGCCGACCAATCAAGTCCTGGTAGCCATTATCGCTACCTTCCGGCACGGGGCTGGCGACCGCGGACTCGGGTTCCACCTCGGACGGCACGGCGGTCTCCAGCACCAAGCGGGTGTCGTCGGCGAGCGTCAATGCCCGCACGCGCTCCGAGGGCAGGTTAATTTCCGCGCGCCCGGCTCCCATGGCGATCTCCAGCCACAGACGCTGGTCGTCGACCCGGGTTAACGTGCCCCGGGTGCGACCGCCGTCCGCTTCGACCACCGTGACCCGCTGTCCCAGATAAGACGCCAAATCGGTAAAGCGGCGCAGCCGCAACGTCACCGCCGGCGTGTCGGCGTTGCTCGGCGTCGCCTTGCCGTTTCGGCCACGCTCGCGGTGATCGGTGCTACCGGCTTGCAGCACCCGCGTCTCCATGGACCCGGGCGTCACCGCCCACCCCACCGTATTTTCCTCCAGTTGCAGGTGGCGACGCTCCACGGTGCCGTCCTGCAATGTCACCCTGGCCTGCACCTCGCCTTCCCGGGCCGCCCGCCTCAGGTTGACGTTCTCGATGCGGATCGATTGCACCGCGCCGGCGGGAAACTGGGTCTGCAGGTATTCACGGGTCACATAGCCCAATGTGTCCGGGTGATCAAAAAACAAATCAACCTTGCCGTTTCGGTAACGCAGGTGGTTGGTCTGCACCGGGAAATCCCCGACCAGGTAACTTTTCAGGGTGTCCGGCAATACCAACTGGAGCGCGCCGGTGAACTGCTGATCACCCAGCGGCGCCAGGGCCAGTTCCAAACGGTAACCTTCCTTGAAAATACGCGTCTCGGGATAGCTGCGGCCTTCCGGTTTCCAGGAAACGTGCACCGTCGGGCCGCTGGACTCCGCGGGAGTGATCAGTAGCGTGCGGCGTTCGCGAATGTCTTCCGGGTGCCAACCGAGCAGAATGCTGACGGACAGGTCGGGCAGGAAGGACTCGCCTTGCTGCACACTGAGCACGCCATTAATCAGCGTGACGCGGACCGGGTCACTCAGCGGCTGGCCGTGAATCGAACCGGAAAGCGGCTGACCGTCACCGCGCACCATCAGCAACGTCGCCTCCGGCGATCGCACGAAGGTGGTGGTGGCCGGCGTCTTGGCGCCACGCAACACCTGACCCGGCACCGCCTGCGTGGGCGTCAGCCGCTCATGCTGAATATAAATCAGGCCGGCGCCGGCCAGCAGGCAAACCACCCCCAGCACCCGCGACAAGGCAAGCAGTCCGTAGCTGTCCCAACTCTCCTGAACCTGACGCAGACTGGCCAGCGGTATCAGGAACAGCAACGTGCTGTCGCCGCGAAAAGCCGCCTGCCGCACCAGCCCCACCGTGGCCATGATCAACAGGCTGAGGCCGGCCACCAAAAGCCATTCCGCCATTTTATTATGCTCTCCCCGATGGCCGGCCAATCAGCCGGCGTGCGAACACTATAGTAAACATCAGCTTACAAAGCCTTACCCGGGCAATCCACACTTTCAACCTGGCCGCGCCTTTCCGGCGTCCCGGGGTATGACGGTGGTCACATCCGGGAGGCGCCACGGCGACCGTGACCCAACCGGGATCACCAGTCATCGGATTTCATGAAAAAAGGCTTGTCTGAATAAAAAACTGACGTTATACAGGCGCTGAGGTGATCGGATCTGGCATTCCCAAAGCACTCACAATTAAGGGGGTACCACTCGGTACCCGGTTGTTTACGGCGGTTCCGTTTCCGAAGGAGGCGACCATGAGTGACCGACGCACTGAGAATGATTATGAGTCGGATGATTTACTGATGAATGATGATTTTGAACTCGAAGATGGCGTGGACGACGATCTGCAGGAAGAGAAAACAGCCCGTTCACGCAGTTTCAATATAGATATGAGACACCGCATCGAAGACCGTTTGGAAGAACGTCGCCTCAAGCGTGAGCTGGAGGATTACGAATCTTTCAGCGTGGGCGACGATGACGAGGACATTCTGCACTGACCGTGCGGAACATAAAAAGGCCGGCAATCGCCGGCCTTTTTATTAGTGAGCGTTTGAATAACGCCCAAGCTACCGTGGATAGTTTAAAAACTACCAGCCGGTGGCTTTCTTCACGCCTTCACCGATTTCGGCGGGGTTGCGTACCGTCACTACACCAGCGGCTTCCAGGGCGGCGAACTTCTCGTCCGCGGTGCCCTTGCCACCGGCGATGATAGCGCCAGCATGACCCATGCGTTTACCAGGGGGCGCGGTGACACCGGCGATGTAGCTGACTACCGGCTTGGTCACGTTGTCCTTGATGTAGGCCGCCGCTTCGTCCTCGGCGGTACCACCAATTTCACCCACCATTACGATCGCTTCGGTCTGCGGATCGTTCTGGAACATTTCCAGAGCGTCGATAAAGGTGGTGCCCGGAATCGGGTCGCCGCCAATACCGATGCAGGTGGACTGACCGTAACCCAGCTTGGTGGTCTGGTTGACCGCCTCGTAGGTCAGGGTCCCGGAACGGGACACGATGCCCACCTTGCCCGGCTTATGGATGTGACCGGGCATGATGCCGATCTTGCATTCGCCGGGGGTGATCACGCCGGGGCAGTTGGGACCGATCAGGCGCACGCCCTGCTTCTGCGTGAGGTATTCCTTCACGTACAGCATGTCCAGCGCGGGAATGCCTTCGGTGATGCAGACGATCAGCTCGATGCCCGCGTCCGCCGCTTCCAGGATCGAATCCTTGCAAAACGGTGCCGGCACGTAGATCACCGAGGCGGTGGCACCGGTTTCTTTCACGGCTTCGGCCACGGTGTTGAACACCGGCAGACCCAGGTGCGTCTGGCCGCCCTTACCGGGGGTCACGCCACCAACCATCCGGGTGCCGTACTCCAGCGCCTGCTCGGAGTGAAAGGTGCCCTGGCTGCCGGTGAAACCCTGGCAGATAACCTTGGTGTTCTTATCAATCAATACGCTCATTTGGCACCTCCCGCGGCTTTCACCACCTGCTCGGCGGCGTCGTCGAAACTTTCTGCGGCAACAATGTTCATGCCGCTCTCGGCGAGCTTCTTGGCGCCCAGTTCAGCGTTGTTGCCTTCCAGACGAACCACTACCGGCACTTCCACGCCCACTTCTTCCACGGCGCCGATAATGCCTTCCGCGATCAAGTCACAGCGTACGATGCCGCCGAAGATGTTCACCAGCACCGCTTGGACCTGGTCATCGGAGAGAATGATTTTGAACGCTTCCGTGACACGCTCTTTGGTGGCACCACCGCCTACGTCCAGGAAGTTGGCGGGCGCGCCGCCTTTCAGCTTGACCAGATCCATGGTGCCCATGGCGAGGCCGGCACCGTTGACCATGCAGCCAATGTTGCCTTCCAGCGCCACGTAGTTGAGATCCCATTCGGCGGCGCGGCGTTCGCGGTCGTCTTCCTGAGACGGGTCGTCCAATGCCTTGATATCCGGATGGCGGAACAGCGCGCTGCCGTCCACATTGATCTTGGCATCCAGGCAGTGCAGATCGCCTTGATCGGTGATCACCAGCGGGTTCACCTCAATCAGCGCCAGATCCTTTTCTTCAAACAGCTTGCCCAAGCCCACGAAAATCTTCGCGAACTGGTTGACCTGCTTGCCTTCCAGGCCCAGTTGGAAGGCAATTTCGCGCGCCTGGTAGGGCTGCGCGCCGACCAACGGATCAACAATCGCCTTGAGGATTTTTTCCGGGGTTTCCTCGGCAACTTTTTCAATCTCCACGCCGCCCTCGGTGGACGCCATGAACACCACCCGGCGGGTGGCGCGGTCGAGTACCGCGCTCAGGTACAGTTCCTGGGCGATGTCGGTGCAGGTTTCCACCAAAATTTTCGAGATCGGCTGACCATGCTCGTCGGTCTGGAACGTCACCAGACGCTGGCCCAGCCATTTCTTGGCGAATTCCGCCGCTTCCTCGGGACTGTCTACCAGTTTCACACCACCGGCCTTACCGCGCCCGCCAGCGTGCACCTGGGCCTTAACGACCCATTTGTCACCACCGATTTCCTTCGCCTTGGCGGCCACCTCTTCCGGTGTCTCGCAAGCGAAGCCCGTGGAAACCGGCAGGCCGTAATCAGCAAAAAGCTGTTTCGACTGATACTCGTGGAGATTCATGCCTTAACTTCCGTAAGCTTGTCTGTGGATAGCGCTCCCGGCGCAATGTCGGGGCCTCGTGGGCCCCTGTATTATCGGGGCCCGTACAATCTTGTTCGGGCCCTACTTCTTGCGGCGGCGTTGCGCCACGTGAATAGCCTTATAATCCGTGGCCAGGGCCGCTTCGTGGACGGTTTCGGAGAGGCTCGGGTGGCCGAACACCATAAGTTGCAGATCCTCGATGCTGGCACCGAACTCCATTGCCACGACCCCTTGCTGAATCAGCTCGGAGGCCTGCGGCCCGAGTACGTGCATACCCAGCACCCGATCGGTTTTCTCGTCCACCACGAACTTCACCAGGCCGCCGGGCTCGCCGGCGGCCAGGGCGCGGCCATTGGCGGCGAAGGGCACCGTGCCGGTTTTATACGGCTCGCCGGAATCCTTCACCTCTTCCTCGGTCTTGCCCACCCAGGCCACTTCCGGGTGGGTGTAAATAACGCTCGGCACGGCATCGTAATTGACCTGGGTATGTTCCCCGGCAATCACTTCCGCCACCATGACGCCCTCTTCGATCGCTTTGTGGGCCAGCGCCGGCCCACGCACCAGATCACCGATCGCATACACGCCGGGGACATCGGTACGGCACTGGTTGTCGACGTAAACAAAATTACGTTCATCCATGGTGACGCCGGCGTCCTGGCTGAGCAGGCCCTCGGTATAAGGACGTCGGCCCACCGATACGATCAGGCGGTCGAACGTCTCTTCATGCTCTTCACCGTTATGGCTGTAGGTGACGCGCACGGAATTCTTGTTCTTCTTGGTTCCAGTGACCCGGGCACCCAGATTGATGTCGAGCCCCTGTTTGGAAAACAGTTTGAGCGCTTCCTTGCTGACCTGCTTGTCGACGGTGGGCAAGAAGGTGTCCACCGCCTCCAGAACTTTCACTTCACTGCCGAGCCGGGCCCATACGCTGCCCAATTCCAGACCAATGATGCCGGCGCCGATCACACCCAGTTTTTTGGGTACTGAATCGAACTCCAGAGCGCCGGTGGAATCGACAATGATCTTCTGATCCACTTCGGCCACCGGGATATCCACCGGCACGGAACCGGCGGCGAGAATCACATTTTCCGCTTCCAGGGTCTGCTCATCGCCTTCAAGAGGCGTGAACTGTACTTGCTTGCTGGCTTTCAACTGCCCGCTGCCCTGCAGCCAGGTCACCTTATTGGACTTGAACAACGACGCCACGCCGCCGGTGAGCTGTTGCACCACCTTGTCCTTGCGTTCGTGCATGGCATCGAGGTCGAGACTGAGTTTGCCCACACCGATACCGTGATCAGCGAAGGCGTGCTCGGCCTCGTGATACTTCCAGGAGGAATCGAGCAGCGCCTTGGAAGGAATGCAGCCAACGTTCAGGCAGGTGCCGCCGAGGGCAGGCTGATCCTGCTTGTTGACCCGCTTCTCGATACAGGCGGTGTTATAACCCAGTTGGGCACAGCGAATGGCGGCCACATAACCGCCCGGGCCACCACCAATGACGATGACATCGTACTTGTCGCTCATAATAAATCCCTTATTCGCTAGCACGCTTCACGCTGGCACGCACCAAGCGTGTGTCGGCGTGCAAGCGTGGTGCGTGCCAGCGTTTCACTATATATCCAGCAATAGCCGCGCCGGATCCTCGATAAAGTTCTTCACCGCGACCAGGAACTGCACCGCCTGCTTGCCGTCGATAAGACGGTGATCGTAGGACAGCGCCAGGTACATCATCGGTAGAATCTTCACTTCACCGTCCACCGCCATGGGGCGTTCCTGGATTTTGTGCATGCCCAGGATGGCGGTTTGCGGCGGGTTGAGAATCGGCATCGACATCAACGAACCGAATACCCCGCCATTGGAAATTGTGAAAGTGCCACCGGTCATTTCGTCGATGGACAGCTTGCCCTTCTGAGCTTTCTGGCCGTAATCAATGATCTGCGATTCCACTTCCGCGAGACCTTTCTGATCCGCGTCACGGACCACCGGCACCACCAGGCCGCGCTCAGTGGATACCGCCATGCCGATGTCGTAGTAGCCGTGGTACACCACGTCGTCATCGTCAATGGAGGCGTTCACTTCCGGATAGCGTTTGAGCGCTTCCACACAGGCACGGGTAAAGAAACCCATGAAACCGAGACGCACGCCATGCGCCTTCTCGAAGGCTTCCTTGTAATTCTTACGCATGTCCATGATCGGCTTCATGTTGACCTCGTTGAAGGTGGTCAGCATGGCCGCGTTTTGCTGCGCGGACACCAATCGCTCGGCAATACGCTTGCGCAGACGGGTCATCGGCACCCGGCGTTCCTCGCGCTCACCCGGCTCCGGTGCCGGAATCGGCGCTGCCTTGGGCGAGTCGCTCTTGGCGCCGCCGCCGGAGGACTGCTTGCGCTCCTCGCGGCCGGCCAGCGCTTTCTCCACATCTTCCTTGGTGATGCGACCGTCACGGCCGGAGCCTTTCACGTCGGACGCGGAGAGATTGTGCTCGCTCATCATCTTGCGCGCCGCGGGTCCGGCCTGGGCGTCCTGGTCGCCGCCCTGATCGTCTTTTTGCGGAGTTTCTGCCTTCTGTTCTGCCTTCTGTTCTTGCTTCTCGTCGGCCGCGTCGTCTTTCTGGTCGTCACCGCCGTCTTCGTCTTTGCTGTCGCTCTTGTCCGCGTCACCGCCGCCGCTGCCGGCCTCAAGCTGGCCGAGCACTTCCTGGCTTTCCACGGTGTCGCCTTCGTCCTTGAGGATTTTCGCCACCACACCGTCGCTCGGTGCCACTACTTCCAGCACCACCTTGTCGGTTTCGATGTCCACCAGCAGCTCGTCACGCTTGACCGCCTCGCCTTCTTTCTTATGCCAGGTCGCCACGGTGCCGTCCGCTACGGATTCGGGAAACTGTGGGGCTTTGATGTCTGTCGCCATGCTTATTCCTTAACCCTATCTCGGTTGGCTTTCGCTCAGTTGATCTGGAAGGCGTCTTCCACGAGACGCTGTTGCTGTTCCACATGCAGTGACATGGAGCCCGCCGCGGGCGCCGCCGCCATATCGCGGCCGGCGTAATGCACGTGCAGTTTGTCGTTGACCGCCCGGGCCACCCGGAACATATGGTGTTGTGAGCAGTACCAGGCACCCTGATTCATGGGCTCTTCCTGGCACCACACCAGGTTTTCCAGATTGGGATAACTTTCCAGAACTTCCTGGAGACGCTTCTCCGGGAACGGATAAAGTTGCTCGATACGCACCAGCGCGGTGTCGTTGAGATCATCGGACTCACGCTTTTCCAGCAGGTCATAAAACACTTTGCCGGAACACATCACCACACGCTTGATGTCCTTGTGATCCTGATCCGCCCGGTCGTCCAAAACGGTCTGGAAACGGCCTTCGGCCAGATCTTCCAGAGAAGACTTGGCGCGCTTGTGCCGCAGCAGACTCTTGGGCGTCATCACCACCAGCGGCTTGCGCAGCGGGCGAACTGCCTGGCGCCGCAGCAAGTGGAAAATCTGCGCCGGCGTGGTGGGCACGCACACTTGCATGTTGTGCTCGGCGCACAACTGCAGGAAGCGCTCGAGCCGTGCGGACGAATGCTCCGGACCCTGACCTTCGTAACCGTGCGGCAACAACAGTGTCAGCCCGCACAGCCGGCCCCACTTGGCCTCGCCGGAGGACATAAACTGGTCGATCACCACCTGGGCGCCGTTGGCGAAGTCACCGAACTGGGCTTCCCAAACGATCAACGCGCCAGGCGTGGTGGTGGCATAGCCGTACTCGAAACCCAGCACCGCTTCTTCGGAAAGCAGTGAATCGTAGATATCGAAACGCGGCTGGCCTTCTTGCAAATGCGCCAGCGGCACATAGTCATCACCGTTTTTCTGGTTGTGCAGCACCGCATGGCGATGGGAGAAAGTGCCCCGCCCGGAGTCCTGACCGGTGAGCCGGACCATCACGCCTTGATCAAGCATCGTGGCGTAGGCCAGAGTCTCGCCGTAGCCCCAGTTGATGGACATGGCACCGGCCGTCATCTTGCGCCGGTCTTCGAGAATCTTTTTCACCTGGCGCTGCAGCACGACGCCTTCGGGCACGGTCTCAAGACGATTGGCCAGATCCTGCAGCTTCTTCAGCGGGTAACCGGTGTCCCAGTCGTCTTCGACCTGGTGACCTATATAAGGGCTCCAGTCCACGAACAAGGCTTTGTTCGGTTCGCGCACCAGGGATTTCACCACATGGTTGCCCTCGTCCAGGGCATCCCGATAGTCATCCACCATCTTCTGCGCGTTCTGCTCGGAGAGCACCTGTTCGTTGATCAAACGCTCGGCGTAAAGGGTCCGGCTGGACGGGTGCGATTTGATCTCTTTATACATCAACGGCTGGGTTGAAGACGGTTCGTCCGCCTCGTTGTGCCCTGAACGCCGATAGCAGATCAGATCGATCACCACGTCTTTCTTGAACTGCATGCGGTAATCCACCGCCAACTGGGTGACGAAATACACCGCTTCCGGATCGTCCGCGTTGACGTGGAAAATCGGCGCCTGGACCATTTTCGCCACGTCGGTGCAGTACTCGGTGGAACGCGCGTCGTCACGCCGGCTGGTGGTGAAACCAACCTGGTTATTGACGATCACATGCAACGTGCCACCGGTCTTAAAGCCACGGGTCTGGGACATCTGGAATGTTTCCATGACCACGCCCTGCCCGGCGAAGGCGGCGTCGCCATGAATCAGAATCGGCACCACCTGGGCGCCATCGCCATCATCACGACGGTCCTGGCGGGCACGCACCGACCCCTCCACCACCGGTGATACGATTTCCAGGTGCGACGGGTTAAAGGCCAGCGCCAGATGCACCTCGCCACCGGAGGTCTGCACGTTGGAAGAAAAACCCTGGTGGTATTTCACGTCCCCGGAACCGTTCTCGTTAAAGCTCTTGCCTTCGAACTCACCGAACAAATCGCGCGGACTTTTACCGAGGATGTTGACCAGCAAATTCAAACGGCCCCGGTGGGCCATGCCGATAACCATTTCCTTGGCGCCGTAGCTGCCGACCCGCTGGATCATTTCATCCATCAGCGGAATCATCGATTCACCGCCTTCCAAACCGAAACGCTTGGTGCCCGGATAGCGGCTGCCCAGATATTTCTCCAGGCCTTCGGCGGCGGTCAGCCGTTCAAGAATGTGGCTCTTGATGTCGGTACCGTACTGCGGATGGCTGCGCACCCCTTCCAGACGCTGCTGAAGCCAGCGCTTCTCGGCAGTGTTGACGATGTGCATGTACTCGGAGCCCACCGTCGAACAATAAGTGCCCTGCAGACAATCCATGATCTCGCGAAGCGTCGCTTCCGGCTTGCCGATGAACAGATTGCCGGTCTGGAACACGGTGTCCATGTCCGCCTTGCTGAGACCGTGGTGAGCCAGCTCCAGGTCGGACACCGCCTCGCGCTCCATAATGCCGAGCGGGTCCAGCTTGGCCACCTGGTGGCCCCGATTGCGATAAGCGGCGATCAGATGCAGAACACGCACCTGACGGCGTTCGTGCTCGCTGCTTACGGCACCGGCGCCGACTTTCTGCACACGGGATTTGTTCTTCGCTTCGAGGAGGAAATACTCGCGGACCGCCGAATGAGGCACGTCGGATTCGAGAGCGCCGTCGGAGGGGAGTTTTTCGAAGTAAGCGCGCCAGTCTTCCGGCACGGAATTGGGATCAGTCAGATAGGATTCGTACAGTTCGTCAACATAGGCCGCATTGGAGCCCCCGATATGGGAGGACTGCCACTGGCGGTACATGGAACTGTCTTGCATCGTCGCTCGTTCCTTAGCCGGGCGAACGTCACGCCTGTGGGCATGGATTCTGCTCTGTCCACAGGGCTGCGACCCTGTTACCCGCGCTCATCGCTGTTTACGGGCCGGCACCTTTTAAGCTCCGGCCCACTTGCTGTCTGGAGGCTCCGGGGTTGCCGAAACCGCCACCTAGTGTAGTACCTTTGTGGTGGTTTTGTTAGGCGTCTCCAGAGAAAATGACTTATCGGTCTTTTCACTCTTCGACACAACCCCACCAATGTCTAACCCTTGCCGACCCTGTATTAAGGCATGGGGGCGGCGACACCAAACTCAAGCTTAACCAAAGCCACCCGCACCCGAACCTTCTGGTCGCATTCAGAAACAAAAAAGGCGGCCCGCAGGCCGCCTTTTCGATTTCCGTTACACGCCCCGTTCCAGGAGCATGGACCGGATGTGGCCGATGGCCCGCGTTGGGTTTAGCCCCTTGGGGCAAACACTCACACAGTTCATGATGCCGTGGCACCGGAACAGGCTGAACGGGTCATCCAGGCGCGACAGGCGCTCCTCGGTGGCCTCGTCACGGCTGTCCGCCAGGAACCGGTAGCTCTGCAACAGCGCCGCCGGACCCAGGAACTTCTCCGGGTTCCACCAGAAACTGGGGCAACTGGTGGAGCAGCACGCGCACAGAATGCACTCGTAGAGGCCGTCCAGCTTGGCCCGGTCCTCGGGAGTCTGCAGGCGCTCAATGGCCGGCGCCGGGGTGTCATTCTGCAGGTACGGCTGCACTTTCTCGTACTGGTTATAGAACATGGTCATGTCCACCACCAGATCACGAATCACCGGCAGGCCCGGCAACGGGCGCAGCACCAGCGGCTTCTTGCCGTCCTTCACACCCGGTGCCACTTCAGACAGCGGAGTAATGCAGGCCAGGCCGTTCTTGCCGTTGATGTTCATGCCGTCGGAACCGCACACGCCTTCACGGCATGAGCGCCGGTAGGCCATCGATTCATCCTGCTCTTTAACCAGATTGAGTACGTCGAGCACCATCAGGTCCTTGCCCTGGGTGTCCACCTCGTACTCTTTCATGGACGGTTCGCGGTCGGTGTCCGGGTTGTAGCGATAGATACTGACTTTCATGGCTACGCGCCTCCGTTAGTAGGTCCGGATCTTCGGCTGGAAGGTATCGACGGTCTTCGGCTTGAAGTTCACTTCCCGTTTACCCAGTTTCTGGGATTTGGGGTCGAACACGGAATGGCACAACCAGTTCTCGTCGTCCCGATCCGGGAAGTCATAGCGAGAATGGGCACCACGGCTCTCGGTACGACCGGACGCCGCCAGCGCGGTGGCTTCCGCCACTTCCAGCAGGTTGTCCAGCTCCAGGGCCTCGATACGGGCGGTGTTGAAGGACTGGCTCTTGTCCTGAAGATGGGCTTTGGCAATGCGCTCGCGAAGCTTGGCCAGCTTCTCCACGCCCTCTTCCATCAGATCGCCTTTGCGGAACACACCGAAGTGGTTCTGCATGGTGCTCTGAAGCTCCTTGCGCAAATCCGCCACCGATTCACCGTCTTTGGAGTCGTTCCAACGGTTGACGCGGCTCAAGGCCCGGTCGAGATCGTCATCGCTGGGCTCGTACTGGGGCATACCCTGGCGCAGCGCTTCCTCGATATGCAAACCGGCGGCGCGACCGAACACCACCAGATCGAGCAGCGAGTTGCCGCCCAGACGGTTGGCGCCGTGCACCGATACGCAAGCGACCTCGCCCACCGCGAACAGCCCGTTGACGAATTCGCCTTCGCCTTCGTGGCCATTGCTGAACTTCAGCGCCTGACCGTTCACGTTGGTGGGGATGCCGCCCATCATGTAATGACAGGTCGGTACCACCGGAATCGGTTCTTTCACCGGATCGACCTGTGCGAAGGTGATGGAAAGCTCACAGATGCCGGGCAAACGGCTGTGCAACACTTCCTCGCCAAGATGATCCAACTTCAGGTAGACGTAGTCACCGTCCGGGCCATCGCCACGACCGTCCAGGATTTCCATCATCATGGAGCGCGCGACCACGTCACGGGACGCCAGGTCCTTGGCGTTGGGCGCGTAGCGCTCCATGAAGCGTTCGCCGTCCTTATTAATAAGGTAGCCGCCCTCGCCCCGGCACCCTTCGGTGACCAGAGTACCGGCACCGGCGATGCCGGTGGGATGGAACTGCCACATTTCCATGTCCTGCACCGGCAGGCCGGCGCGCAGCGCCATGCCGACACCGTCACCGGTGTTGATCAGCGCATTGGTGGTGGACGAATAGATCCGGCCGGCGCCGCCGGTGGCGAATACCGTGGCTTTGGCTTTGAAGAACACCGTCTCGCCGGTCTCTATACTGATCGCGATCACACCGCAGACGTTGTCGTCGGCGTCCTTGACCAGCTCGGCGGCATACCATTCATTATAGAACTGGGTGCCGCTCTTGAGGTTCTGCTGATAAAGAGTGTGCAACAGCGCATGACCGGTACGGTCAGCAGCGGCACAGGTCCGGGCGGCCTGGCCACCCTCGCCGAAGTTCTTCGACTGGCCACCGAAGGGGCGCTGATAAATGCGGCCTTCCTCGGTACGGGAAAACGGCAGGCCCATATGGTCCAGTTCAAACACCGCTTCCGGGCCCACGGAGCACATATATTCGATGGCTTCCTGGTCACCGATGTAATCGGAGCCCTTCACCGTGTCGTACATGTGCCAGCGCCAGTCGTCATTAGGGTCCGAGGAAGCAATGGCACAGGTGATACCGCCCTGGGCGGACACCGTGTGCGAGCGTGTCGGGAAAACCTTGGAAATCAGCGCGGTTTTGAAGCCGGACTGCGCCATCTGCAGGGAAGCACGCATGCCCGCGCCCCCGCCGCCAACGACGATCGCGTCAAAGGTGATGGTACGAATGGACATGGGTTATGCGCCTCCCCAGATCATCAGCAGACCCCACAACAGGTACACAAGCAGCAGCAGCGCAATCGCCATCTGCACTACCAGGCGAACGCTGGTGGCGGCTTTACCGAAGGTCAGACTGGTCAGATAGTCGGTGGTCACGCTCCACAGGCCGATCCAGGTATGGGCGGCCACGGAGAATAACAAAAGGGTATTAGCGATCTGCATCGGCGCGGAGCCCATGACGGCGCTCCAGGTGCCGTAATCCAGATCCGGCTGGGCGATCAAAAAGCCCAGCATGCCGATCACGTACACGGCGATCACCACAGCGGATACCCGCTGGATCAGCCAATCATAAAGGCCATTACGGCCCAGGCTCGTTACACTGGTTACCATACCCAGGCTCCTGCCAACAGAATCAGTACCGCGGTGACAATGAACGTGGCGAAGGCGCCACGACGTCCACCTTCCAGGGTCTCACCCACGCCCATATCCATAATCAAATGTCGGATACCGGCCACCAGGTGATAAAGAATGACGGCCAGGATTGCCCACAGCACCAATTTGGCCAGGGGCGAGGTCATCAGCTGTTTCAGGTCCGCAAAGCTCTCGGGGGACGCCAATGAGCGATCCAGCATCCACAGCAGTACGGGAATGGCGACGAAAATGGCCACGCCTGTCATACGGTGGGTAATGGATGCGATGGCGGTGACCGGGAACTTGATCGTCGTTAGATCGAGGTTAACGGGTCTCTTATCGTTCACGGTAGCCTACACTTTTGCCGGGCTCCGGATAGACCGGAGCGGTTATCGGGAACTTGGCATCAACGGCGACATCAGAATGTGAATACGGATAAAGCCGGTGCTGCCCGGGCCGGGGTTGGAGCCCACAGGGAACTCCTGCTTGATCCCGGGCGGTTAAAAACCGAGCGGGACAGGCCGGAGACTCCTTCGCGGGCGGCAGTATATCGCCGCGCTTACGGCAAAACAAACGTCAACCTGCTACTTTTATCCTATGCACCACCGAGAAGCCTTCCAGGCTCGTTAATGCCTTGTTTTATAAAGGTCCTTTTCGAAACGCGCCCTGAAGAGCGCCGTAATAGCCTGTTTACCCTACAAAAGTCGCCCCCGTCAGCGGGCCCTTCTCGTTGACAAAGACCCACCAAAACTTTAACGTCCCCCGCGCTCTGGAGGACCTTCCCAGTAGGGAACCTCTATTCACCGAGGAGAAATTCCCATGACCGAGAAGAAAGCCATTCTCAAGGTAGAGGGTCGGGACGATCTGGAATTGCCGATCCATACGCCCACCCTGGGCCGTGATGTGGTCGACGTGTCTTCCTTGACCGCCAACGGCATCTTTACCTTCGACCCCGGTTTCACGTCTACCGCTTCCTGCGAATCAAAGATCACCTTCATCGACGGCGAAGTGGGCAAACTGCTGCACCGGGGCTATTCCATCGAGGAACTGGCCGCCAAGTCGGACTACCTTGAAGTGTGCTACCTCCTGCTTAACGGTGAATTGCCCACCGCCGAGCAGAAAGACACCTTCGTCGGCACCATCAAGAACCACACCATGGTGCATGAGCAAATCCGCAATTTGTTCAACGGCTTCCGCCGTGACGCCCACCCGATGGCTATTATGTGCGGCGTGGTCGGCGCGCTTTCCGCGTTTTATCACGACTCGCTGGACATCAATAACCCCACGCACCGTGAAATCACCGCGTTCCGCCTGATCGCGAAGATGCCCACGATTGCCGCCATGTGCTACAAGTACGGTCTCGGTCAGCCGCTGATGTACCCACGCAACGACCTCGGCTACGCGGAAAACTTCCTGCACATGATGTTCGGCAACCCGTGCGAGGAAACCAAGGTCAGCCCCACTCTGGCCCGCGCCATGGACAAAATCTTCATCCTGCACGCGGACCACGAGCAGAACGCGTCCACATCCACGGTACGTCTGGCCGGCTCCTCCGGGGCCAACCCGTTCGCCTGCATTGCCGCCGGTATTTCCGCCCTTTGGGGCCCCGCCCACGGCGGTGCCAACGAAGCGGTGCTGAACATGCTCGACGAGATCGGCGATATTTCCCAGATCGACACCTATATTGCCAAGGCGAAGGACAAAAACGATCCGTTCAAGCTGATGGGCTTCGGCCACCGGGTGTACAAGAACTACGACCCGCGCGCCACCGTGATGCGTGAATCCTGCCACGAAGTGCTCAACGAACTGGGGGTCAACGATCCGCAGCTCGAACTGGCCATGAAGCTGGAAGAGATCGCGCTCAGCGACCCGTACTTCAAAGAGAAGAAGCTGTTCCCGAACGTGGACTTCTACTCCGGCATCATCCTCAAGGCGATCGGCATTCCGACCTCCATGTTCACCGTGATCTTCGCCCTGTCCCGCACCGTGGGCTGGATCGCGCATTGGAACGAAATGATCTCCAATCCCTACAAAATCGGCCGCCCGCGTCAGTTGTACACCGGCGAGACCGAGCGTGAGATGACCGCCCTGAGCGACCGCGACTAAAAAGCGGCCGCCGCCCACGGCGAGTTGTCCGGCCTTTCGGGGCCTGAAAAGCGAACCTCCGGGTTCGCTTTTTTTTGCCTCATCTGCAAGCGCGAAAGCGTCTCCCCACTCCGAAAACTCTAACCAAAGCCCAGCTTGTAGGAGCTTGCCATGCAAGCGAAAGGCCGGCTTTGCCGGCCGGCTGGATCCCAGAAACCTCCTGGCTAGAGCTATCGGATAAGCCTCTGGAATCCCGCCGGGTGACGAAAGCCACCCTTTCGCGGGCAGGGCCCGCTCCCACAAACCGGGCTTTGTAGCAGTGCTCAGCCCCGCCTCGCATAGTGGAACACACGTGCAACATTAGTACACCTATGTGCCTTATCGGTAACCGCCACCCAACCAACCGACAACGGTTCACCTCCGCCATTTGTTGAATACTGTCAGGCGACGCTCAATTTCAATAACAACGGGACCGGACGTTCAGTACCAGTCCATCGGAGTGCCCCTGATGAACAACCGCCTAAGTCGCTACGCCGGCATCGCCCTGCTTGCACTCGCCACACTTCTGACCGCCTGCGGAGGCAGCTCAAGCTCCACTCCGACGAACTCGGGCGGTCAGGCACCGACCCCGGCGGAGCCGGAACCCGAACCGCCACAGCCGGTCGCCGGTGAAGGCAGCATTCGGATACTCTCCAACCACGCGGACCTGGTCAGCGGCGGCGACGCCCTGATTGAGATCACCGCCGACAACCCCGCCCTGCTTCACAACGCCCGTGTCACCCTCGGCGACACCGACGTCAGCGACCGTTTTCAGAGCACCGGAGAGACCCTCAAAGGCCTGGTGGACGGCATGGCCCCCGGCCCCCACACACTGCGGGTGACACTGGCCGACGATTCGGTACTGCAACAACCGTTGATCAACCACCCCAACGGCGGCCCGGTGTTCTCCGGCCCCCAGGTGCAACCCTGGCAGTGCACCAACGAGGCCGCCGTCGACGCCCAGTGCAACCAGGCCGCGGAGTACCGTTTCAAATACGCACCCGCCGATAAACTGCAAAGCTTTATTACCGGCTTCGACCCAATGAACCCGGGTCTTCCCGGCGCGTTTCAGGACTACGACCCGCAAAACCCGCCTGCGGACGATGGCATTGCCCGGGTCACCACCGACCAGGGCGTTGAGGTGCCCTTTATCGTGCGCGTGGAAACCGGTGTGCAAAACCGCGACCGCTATCAAATCATGACCCTGTTCCGCCCCGATCAAGACTGGACCGCCCTGTCGCCGCAGGATCAATGGAACGGAAAACTGCTGATTCACCACGGCGGCAATGTCGGCGTCAGCTACGGAATGGGCCAGCCGCCCAACGGCGATATCGCCGGCACCGCCCCGGAAGGCGCCGAGATCCTTCTGGGGGACAGCATTACCACTGCACTGGGACGTGGCTTCATAACGCTGTCCACCGCCCAGGCCAATCTGGGACACAACGTTAATCTGGTCACCGCCGCCGAATCACTGATGATGGCCAAGGAACGCATCGTCGAGCAATACGGCGAACTGCGCTACACCATCGGCACCGGCTGTTCCGGCGGCGCCATCGCCCAACAGCACGTGGCCAACGCCTATCCGGGTATCTACCAGGGGCTGATCGTGCAGTGCTCCTATCCGGATGTGTGGACCACCGCCAGCCAATTCGCTGACTACAATCTGCTCAGCCGTTATTTCGGCAACCAGATACCCTCCGACCCGGACAGCTTCCTGTCGGTCATCACCGCGCTGCTTTCCAGCGGCGTTCTGCCCGGCGTGCAGTGGCCGGCTTTCTACGGACATCTGCCGGTGAATCCTCTGGTTTCAGACCTGGCGTTTTTCCCCTCCGCGTTTCCGGAACAAGACGACTGTCCGGGCCTGGCCGACGACGTGCCGGTGTATCACGCCGAATCCCAACCGGACGGCCTGCGTTGCGGGCTGCTGGATTACATGGTCAACCAATTCGGCACCCGCCCGCCGGCGGTCTGGTCCACCAACGAAGCCCTGCTGTCAAAGGGGTTCGCCGGCGTCCCACTGGATAACGTGGGCGTGCAGTACGGCCTCGGCGCCTTGCAGGAAGGCACCATCACCGGCCAGCAGTTCCTGCGAGTGAACCGTGAAATAGGCGGCCTGGACGTGGATATCCAACCTCGCCCGGAGCGCACCGTGGCCGACCCCGCCGCCCTCACCAACGCCTACCGGACCGGTGCCATCAACACCGCCGAGCACCTTTCCGAGGTGCCGATCATCGATCTGCGCGGACCGGACCCTGGCATCGCCCACGATGCTTACCATTCCTGGCAAATGCGGGCCCGCCTGGAGCAGGCCCAGGGGCACGCGGACAATCATGTGATCTGGTTCGGTGCCTTCCCGCTTGCCGGTGACACCATCTATACCACCCAGGCATTGCTGGTGATGGACCGCTGGCTGTCGAACATCGAGGCGGACGACAGCACCACACCGGTCGCCGATAAGGTCGTCACCCACAAACCCACCCAGGCGAGGGACCGTTGTTTGTCCGTATCATCGCTGTTCGACGAGGACGATCCACTGGTGCCCCTTACCGGCAACCTCCTGTATCCCGACCCGCTTGTACCCGGCCTGGACCCGGCTCTGTTGCCGGCACCGCCGGCGGAAGCCGGCCTGCTGGTGGATGCGCTCACCGGCCAGGTCTGCGGGTTGGATCTGTCCGCGCTGCAACTGCCGGACCAGATCGGCGATTTGCTGGCGCCGATCACCGATCCAGTGGTAGCGCTGCAGCAATTGGTGGTGCAAACCCGTTTCGGCACCCCGCGCACGGTGGCCGGGGACGCCATCACCACACTCACCAACAAATGCCGTTTAAAGCCGGTGGACCCGGCGGATTACCCCGCCAACCCGCTGGCCGGCATCTTCGATCCGGAAGACTTCGCGGAGCAAGTGGCGGCGATTTTCCCGGACGGTGTTTGTGATTACTCCGAGCCCGGCGTGGGCGTGGTGCCAACCCAAACCTGGCTGCGCTATGGCGACGCCGACCAGGTAATCGAAGGCGGCGAGCCGCTGCCGGACCAGGGGCCGCTTGCTCGCGGTGGCGGTGGCCTGGCGGCGCCGTCCTTCAAAATAGGACGCTGAGCGGCGACTTTGTCTTCCCGGTCACGAATGCCTAAACTCGCGGGCATCGTTTCAAGACCGGGAAGGCATAATGAAAAAAATCGTCGCTTTAACCCTGGTGGCCGCGGCCGCCGCCTATTTGCTGCTGTGGCCGGTTCCGGTTGACCCGGTGGCTTGGGACGCCCCGCAAGCACCGGAACTGACCAACCGTTTCGCCGCCAACGACCAGCTCGCCGACGTCGAACCTCTGGCCTCCGGCCAGGGTCACGGCCCTGAAGACGTGGCCATTGATACGCAGGGCAACCTGTACGTGGGCTACGAGGACGGTCGGCTGGTGCGCTACAACGCCCAGGGCGAGGACGGCGACCTGATCACCAATACCGAAGGCCGGCCGCTGGGTCTCGACCTGGCCCCTGACGGCAGCCTGGTGGTGGCCGACGGCTACCGTGGACTGCTGCGCGTGGACCCGTCGTCCGGCGCCGTAACGGTACTCACCGACCAGGCCAACGGCCTGCCCTTCCGTTTCACCGACGATGTCGATGTAGCCCGCGACGGCACCATTTACTTCACCGACGCCTCCAGCAAATTCGGCCCGGCCATGAAAGCCCGCGACGACATTATTGAGCACGGCGGCCACGGCCGCTTTCTCAAATACGATCCCGCCAGCGGCACCACCACAGTGCTGATGGACGGTCTGCAGTTCGCCAACGGCGTGGCACTTTCCGCGCGGGAAGATTTCGTGCTGGTCACCCAGACCGGCAGCTACAACGTGCTGCGTTACTGGCTCCAGGGCGACAAGGCGGGCAGCCACGACGTGTTCTTCGACAACCTGCCGGGTATCCCCGACGGCATTTCCGGGAACGGCGACGGCACCTTCTGGCTGGCGCTGTTCGCGCCCCGCAACGCGGCGCTGGACGCCATGTCCGACAAACCGCTGCTGCGCAAGGTGGTATTCCGTATGCCGCAGTTCATGCAGCCGCAACCGGCGCGACACGGTTTCGTGCTGGGCCTCGACGAGAGCGGCACGGTGACCGCCAATCTGCAGCACCTCAGCGACGAGGCCTTCGCACCGATCACCAGCGCCGAACAGGCCGGTGACCAGCTCTATCTGGGCAGCCTGATCCGCGACAGCTTCGCCGTCTATCCGCTCAGTAACGACCGGGAGTAACGACATGACCGATGCCGCGTTTATTGGCCTGGGTAACATGGGCTACCCGATGGCCGGCCATCTGGCCGCCGCCGGCCTGAACGTGACCGTCTACAACCGCGATTCCGAGAAAGCCCGCCGCTGGCAGCAAGAACATGCCGGCCGGCACGCGGAGACCCCCGCCCTGGCCGCCAGGAACGCCGATCTGGTGTTCGTGTGCGTGGGTAACGACAACGACCTGCGCCAGGTAACGCTGGAGGACAATGGCGCGGTTCATGGCCTGAAAGCGGACGCGGTATTAATCGACCACACCACCGCCAGTGCCGCCATGGCGCACACTCTCGATCAGGCCTGCCGCGAACGGGATGCTCATTTCATGGATGCGCCGGTGTCCGGCGGTCAGCAAGGCGCCACCGACGGCACCCTGTCGATTATGTGTGGCGCGCAAACCGCGGTGTTTGAGCGTTTACGGCCAGTACTGGATCACTACGGCAAGAGCGTGGTGCACATGGGGCCCGTGGGTCAGGGTCAGTTAACCAAGATGGCCAATCAGATTTGCGTGGCGGGCGTTATTGAAGGCGTCGCGGAAGCCATCGCTTTCGCGGAAAAAGCCGGCCTGGACACGGAAAAGGCCATGCGTGTGATCGGCGCGGGGGCCGGTAGCTCGTGGCAACTGGTGAACCGCCACAAGACTATGCTCGCGGACCAGTACGATCACGGCTTCGCGGTGGATTGGATGCGCAAGGATCTGGACATCTGTCTGGAGGAAGCCAGCCGCCAGGGGACGCCCCTGCCCCTGGCGGCGCTGGTCAACGAATTCTACAAAGAGATTCAAGCCATGGGCGGCGGCCGCTGGGACACCTCCAGCCTGCTGCGCCGGTTACGACCCGAATCGCGTTAGTCGCTCGCCACCGCGCCTTCGGCGGGCAATAGCGCCCGGGCGTTCTCTCCCGCCACCTTGGCCGCCACCGGCGCTGGCAGGGCGTCCAACAGGGGCCGGTATTCGTCCAGTATTTCGCCGATACTGTCGAAGTGACCGACCACATCCGTGCCCAGCAAAAAACGGTCCGGGTGGTCACCAATCAAGTCGACCCAGGCGTCGCGCGGTTCGCCGTCCCTGATCAGGTAGTGCTCCCTGGCACTCCAGGACAAGTCCACGTAAAGGTTATCGTAACGTTCCAGCAACGCGCGAATGATCTCGTTCAGCGTCGCCAGGGGCGCCTGCCGCTCTTCCACTCCGCCACTGGTACCGGCGTGGGCCAGTACGAAACGGGTGTCCGGGTTGGCCTTCAGGGCTTCTTCCAATTCCGCCAGATAAATCGGTGTCTCCTCCCGCAACGAGGTCAAATTGCTGTGCAGCAACACGGGCAAATCGTAGCGTCCCGCCAACCGGTACACTTTCATCAGAGCCGGGTGATTGGCGCGGGCGGTCTCCCCGGAGGTCAAGGCGGTAAGATCGTCATGACGGGTGATCACCTCGCCGATCCCGCGCCACAAACCCGGGTAGCGCTCAATCAGCGCTTCCACGTGACGGGCAGCGTTCATATCGGTGGGGTTGAAGCCACTGATAAAAGGCGCCAGCCGGCGTTGCTGATCGGCAGGCAAATCCAGCACCGCGCGGGCGACAATGTCGTCGGTGGCACTGTAGTAATACAGTGGGGCTTCATCACCCAGGTAATAGCGCGGACGGCGCGGCGCACTCTGTTCCCACTTCTTTACCACCGGCAGACCGAACAGCCACGCCTCCGCGACGCCGGCCTCATCCATCGCCTCCAGCATCGCCTGGCCGCCATCGGTTTCCTGCATGAAATCCACGTAATGAAGATGGGCATCCACCCAGTCGTACTCGCCAGCCAGCAGGGGCCCCGCCCCGGCCAGCAGAATTAAAAACAACCCTATTCGCATGCCCTTCCTCTCCCTTTACGGCCGCCGTCACAGTGGCCAAAGCGTCGTGTAACAGACCCGACACGAGGCGCGCGGTTTCCCGGCACGCAACAGTTTGAACACTTTTTCACGATATCAGCCTCATCATGTCCACCTGTGGACATTTATCCTTTTTTTGGCTTAATATGGAAGCATAGCATCAGGAGGCAATATGCAACCGGCCATCGAACCCCAAGTCACGCCACTGGATGACAATGCCCGCCACGCTGCCCTAAGGGCGGTGCTGCGACTTTTCGAGCACTGGCAGTGCTCGGAAAAGGAAAAGACCGCCCTGCTCGGCGTGGGTCGTTCCACTTTGCACAAGTACCAAAGCCGTCCGGACAGCGCCCGGGTAAGCAACGACTTGCTTGAACGCCTCAGTTATCTGCTCAATATCCACCAGGCGTTGCGCACTTTGTTCGGCAATCGGGACAACGTCTATGGATTTGTCCGTATGCCCAATGACAATCCGTTCTTCAACGGCGCGAGCCCCATGGAGGTGATGAGCCATGGTCGTGTGGCGAACCTGTATGAAGTCCACCGGCAACTGGACGGGCTGCGTGGAGGCCAGTGGTGAACCTGCCCGACGATCTGCCGGCCGGCGCCTTTCTTCATCAGGAAGCCTATCGTCTGGTCAACGGCAAATACCCGCCCATCGAGTTATTCGACGATGTTGCCGATCAGGCCGACTTCGAGGCGCTGTACGCGGTTCAGGCGCTCACCAATCCTCGCATCCAGATGCAGGTGGGTGAATTACACCGGGTGCCGCCGACCCGGCGCCCTTGGGGCATTCCGGGCTGCAACTACGCATTGGGGCCGTTCGTGCACCTGAGTCCGCACGGGTCGCGCTTCTCGGACGGCCAATACGGGGTGTTCTATTGCGCCGAGCGAATGGCCACCGCCATCGCCGAAACCCGCTACCACCAGGAGCGTTACTTCAGTGCCGTTCAAGGCCTGAAGTTTGATCGCATCGTCATGCGCGGCCTCAAGGTCTGCTTCAGCGCCCGCCTGCGCAATATTCACGATCCCCACCGAGATGATGAAGACTGGTATCACCCGGACGACTACAACAGTGCCCGCCGTCTGGGGCGGGCGCTATTCGACGCCGACGAGCACGGCCTGGTGTACGGGTCGGTGCGGCATCACCAGGCACGCTGCTTTGCGTTGCTGTCGCCGCATTTGATCGAATCGGTGACGCCGGCCACGCATTATGAGTACATCTGGGACGGTGAGCGCATCGCGCACATTCTTACGATTCGACAGCTTGGTTAGGCGGGGTGCCGGCCTTGTGGGAGCCTGCCTTGTGGGAGCCTGCCTTGT
>Ga0206123_10000302_pt1 | contig 49039 bp, 49 predicted proteins | sample Helgoland_Spring_2_FD_160086 | JGI IMG/M metagenome (GOLD analysis project Ga0206123, IMG submission 160086) | Pelagic subsurface seawater microbial communities from Kabeltonne, Helgoland, North Sea - Helgoland_Spring_Bloom_20160316_1 | ecosystem: Environmental > Aquatic > Marine > Epipelagic ...
GACTATCTTTATTTCTAAAGGTATCGATCGCATGGTTATATAGCGTTTATCTGATTCAGCTAATTTATTTGGTGTACTCATATCTATATTATTTATTTGTGAAAGTCCTGTTATTCCAGGAAGTACCGCATATACTTTACGTAAATTTCTTGCTTCAAATAATTTCGTTTGACTTGGCAGGCCTGGTCTTGGACCAACTAAGCTTAATTCACCTCGAATAATATTTATGATTTGAGGAAGTTCATCAAGTTTTGATGATCTTAAAAATTTACCGATACTCGTTATTGAATTTTTATTAACTTCATGTGTTCCAACATTTTTTGTTCCAATATTCATTGTTCGAAATTTGTAACATTTAAATAATAAACCATTTTTTCCAATTCTTTTTTGAACAAAAATAGCAGGCCCCGGCGAAGAAATTCTAATTGCTAGCCATAGAATAATAAAGGCCCACCAAAAAAACAATATTATTACAATAACAAAACTAACATCCAAAGTTTTTTTGAAGATTGTGAATAGTATATCTTTATCATCTGAAATATATATATTTTTTGGGATTTTTATTTTGTCTATTATCAGTTCCTCGATAGATTGAACAACACTTTTACTACTTACTACCGGAAATATATTTGAGATTATATTAAATATAACTGCACTTAATATACCAGGAAATAAATTCAAAAATTTTAATTTCCTGCTAAATGTTTTCCCATAAATCATTGGACAGAAAACATTATAAATCTTTAATTCTTTGTATTTTTTTTCTACTTCTAATGCGAGTTTTTTTGTTTTTGTATAATTATCTTTTTTATTTGTGAATACATGCAGTGTAGTTAAATTAATTACTTTTTGAATAGAGTTCTGTGATGCAAAATTTAAAATATCTCCATATAATTCTACATTTACTTTAAAAAAAGATTCAAATGATAAATCTGCATTGTTATTTGCAACTGCTAAATGTATTATTACATCAATTTTCGTTTGCAAACTCATCATTTCTTCATAAGTGATTGCAATTCTTTTTGGATATAGTTGTTTGATGACTTCCACATCTCTCCCAACCAAAATAAGTTCATAGTCCATATCATTAAAATGATTTAACAAACATTGCCCAAAAAACCCAGTTGCTCCAGTTATAAGAATTTTTTTCATTTTAAATTCAACCTCTATGTAAAATATAAACTGATATTAGGATGTAATATAAACAAGGTATATTTTACTGTAAACCATTGGTTTTGCTTGATAAATTCTATACTTTTAAATTTACAAATCGTTTACAAATTTAAAAGAGTGTCTGTAACTTATTGATTTTAAACATAAATCAGATAGACCATTGTTCTCCTGAGGGGCAGGTTGGTGGTTCGAGTCCACCCAGGGTCACCATTGCTTCTCTATAGAGAAATAATTAATATCAATATAAGATTAAACAAATTAATTATGGTAGCTAATCGTGTATAAATTTCTTTTTATTTTTCTTTCCTCAATTTTATTAAATACACAGCCATTATTTGCTCAAGATACTAATCTAAAAATGAGTGTTGGTACTTCTATTAATTCAAAAAATACTTTGGGATTTTACAATAATTTAAGAGCTCGAAATAAAAGCAATATTAATTTCAATCTTGAATATTCAAAAAGAAATTTGTCATCACAATTATCTCTTAATTTTGATGATCAAGATAAACTTAACTTCGATGACTCATATGTTAATTATGAGAAAGGAATAGCAAACTTAAGTATTGGCAAAGTTGACCGTATCTGGTCTTTTTCAGAAAAATCATCTCTTATTTTATCCTCAAATAGTAGACCACTAGAAGCTCTTTCCCTGAAGCTAGAAAACAGGTTTAATACGACCTGGTTGCCTGAAAAAGCAAATTGGTCATTTGAACTTATTAATGGCTCTACTAAAAACTCGTACAATGGTAAAAATTCAATGCTAACTGGCGCACGAGTTGTAATTAGCCCACATGAAAATTTAAACTTTGAATTTCTACAAACAGCACAATGGGGAGATCAAAACTATAAATTGTATTCAACTGATATCGATGCATTTTTCTTCGATACTAATGTAGGCAAAAATGCCAGTGTAAATAAGATGGCTGGTTTTGGGTTATCTTATTCAGTACCTTCAAATGAAAATACCTATCGCTTTTATAGTCAAGCGATAGGCGAGGACGAAGCTGGCAGTTTACCTTCATGTTATGCGTGGATGGTAGGCCTTGTACTGTCGGCCCCTGAAATAAAATTTCCCACTACTGTATCGATTGAAGCTATTGATACGCGTATAAAAAGAACTGAGCATGGATACTGTGGGCCAAATACTATGTATAATAATGACGTTTATGATTATATTAACTATGAAGCTGTATTAGGAGTGCCAATTGATACAGAAGGTGCTTCTTTGGAGTTTTTTGGACAGTCTCAGATTAATAGTAATTTAAGCATTAATTATTCTACAAAGTTTCTTAATATTAATGATAAAAATTATTCGCAGCATCGTTTATCATCAAAACGTAGCTTAGGAACAATATCATCATTAGGAATTTATTGGGAAAAAAATGGGCTAGAATTAGGTGGGAATATTGGTTATCAAAATTTGGTATTAGATAAAGCCAATATATCAAACGGTACAATATTTAGCTTATATACGTCAGTAGAATTTTAAGTATTTCTTATTCCGGTAAAAAAAGTGTGCATATAAAGTATACTAGCGCTTTATTTGCCCATACCTCTCATTATTATAATAATTGTATTACCAATAATCTTTAATTCAATAATATAATTTACATTCTGTATATAATAATTATCAACTAATGCTTTTTTTTCAGTTGCTTCCAAACCTTCAGCATATCCCAATCTAATTTGTGATAAAACAGTAATTCCAGGGCGAATAATATGCCGTTTTCGATACCCCTTAACATTTTTTAAGTACTCTAAAGCATGTATGTAATAATCTGGTCTTGGTCCAATTAAACTCATCTCGCCTTTTAAAACATTTAAAACTTAAGGTAATTCATCAATACGACTTTTGCGTAAAATTTTACCAAAACTCTAATTCTATGCGTTTCAATCGGATCATCGTATTTTCTAGTAATTTCCTTAACAGGAGCCATAGTTCGAAATTTAATTGCAGAAAAAACATTACAATTTTTACCCATACGATCCTGAATAAAAAACAAACTTCCTTGGTTAAAAAAATAATTACCGAATAGTAAAATTATTGAAATAAACAAAAGTAACGGAATAAGTAACAAACATACAGTAATATCGAATAAACGTTTGTTGATCCAAAACATTTTATTTCCGAATGTACGATTAGAAACATTCATATGCAAACCTTCAATTAATACTGAATTATACTATATCAAAATGATATAACAAGTTAATTATAATTCATATATTTTTTCCAAAGATTATCTAAGTTTTTTTTCCTAAAACTTTTTAAACTTAGGTTTCTTAAACCAAAAACACTATCTTTTGAGGAGATTATTACGTTTGTTCCAAAGTTTTCCTTATTGAGAATATTTTCAAATTTCAAATTAAAAAACAAATTCATATTTGAATTATTTTTTATGTGATTTAATCCTATTTGAAATTTCATACTTTCATCCCCAAAAGTGGCATAAATTTCTGATTCTACTTTTTTACCCTGCTCATGGATACCCAAAGTAAGATCAAATTGATTTTCTATATCAAACCAAGTGTTACCGATGCCCATGTTTAAGTGATCTGACTTAAATTCATGATTTATATTTCCATAAAACTCTGAGTTCTCATTGTTAGAAAGTTTTACAAATTTTGCATTGAAGACTGTATATTCATCCTTAGCTTGTTCAACACCAAAATTACCAAGGGTATTTTTTGATATAATAACGTCTTTATTAAAGTTTATTCCATAAGATATTTTTTCTTTATTTTTTAATAGCAATCCTGCGTTGATATTAGATAAAATACTTTGGCTTAAAATTAGGTTTGAATTATTTTCTGATATAACAATATCTATATTTTTTGATTTATTTGATTGAAAACTAAGCCCACTGTCTATTTGTTGACTTAAATAAAAAAGGTCAGATGCATCTGCATGTTTTTTTGATATGTAATACGCATCCCTTGGAATGGAAAAACTATACCTAGTTTTTTCTTTAATTTTTGGTGTTAAAAGTACACTTCTTTTTTGTGGTTTTTCTATAAAATAGAGGTCAATATTTTCCACAATAGATTTGCTAGAATTACTAGGTATGTATTCAATTTCATCAGCTTGAACAGATATTGGAATCAGCATAAATATTATTAATTTATAATACCTTATAAATATCCTAATTAACATTATTTATGGCTAGAATTGATGTCGCAATATTACCTAAAACTCTTGAAACAATATCTGTTAATCCTAATACAGACAATTTATCTATTTTAGGTGGAATAATAACCACTGATCCAACTGGAATAACTGTATTTTTATCTAATAAACGACTTTCTCCATTTGGTAATAGCAAATAAGCTTTTCGAATATCTGCCATTTTGGTTAAACCACCAGCAGAAAATATGTAATCTTTATAAGTTTTATTTTTGCCATAATTCGCAACAGTAGTGCTTTGAACCGCACCGATAACAGATACATGTGATGGTCTCTTTGGGAGCATCAATTTATCGCCATCTTGTAAATAAAAATTATTATTATTGTCCATTATATTTATCGTCATTCTACCTGTAGTTGGCAAATCTCTTAATTGTTGAGCAAAACCTAAAACAGCTTTTATTTGGTCGCCAACCCCTTGAATATCAGATTGTGCCAAAGTAAGGACAGATGCCTCTAATTGGCCTGCTAAGATGTTATTAGATGCTTTTTCTTGGGCTTTGATTGTTTCTCTCTCTAGAACGGCACCTAAAGGGTAAGCTGTGTCAGATAGACCTCCAGCTTGTTGTATTATATCTGCTAGTTTCTCTGAACTTGAAAAAGCGTAATCACCAGGTTTCAAAAATTCTCCTGATAAATTAATAAACCCATTTACAGCTGTGTTTATTGCTTTTGGTATATAAACATAAAACTCACCAGAAAGAACAGTTTCGTCCTCTGTCAAACTATCTATTTTAATGACCTCAGGAGTTGATTTAACTAAAATATCATTTTCATTTAAAGATCTTGTAACAATAACATTTGAAGACGCCTTTGAATTTATCAACCCTGCAACTGCCACTAGATCTTTCAATTTTATTTTATCGGCTACAGGGTATGTTCCAGGAAACATAACTGAACCAGAAATAAATCGAAGGTTTGATTCCATAGATTTAGTTATATATTCCGAGATTCTATTATTTGATTTTATCTGATCTGAATCTTTGTTTTTATTTTTTATAATTTCAGGATTAATTTGATTCAGATTATCAATTTCATTTTTTTCGCCTTCAATCTCAGCACGTTCATTATCACTAATAAACATTTCGTTATCATCTTTAAGAAGTTCTTTACTATCAAGACTATCTACAAATTTTTCTCTTACGTATTGCTCAGAGAAAAAATAGATCTCATTTGAAGAATCTAGGATTATATTTTGTGTTTTAGAAAAAAACGTTGGCGCATCATAAGAATTTAAAGTCCAGACGTTGTCAGTATTTCGTTTGCTACTTAGACCAATATATAATTTATAAAATTCGTCTGTATCAGTTATTTGATTGAATATTTTATAATCTGAAACAGTATTTTTTGGAGCTAAAATTAAACGTAATTTATAATCATGATAGACTCTCACTGCATCACTTTCATTTATATCATCTATTAAGGATGAGCCAACTAATGCGTCGTAATTATTAATTAATTGGCGATAAATACTTTTGCTGATCAAAGTTATGTCATGGTTTCGTTTAATTTTGAATTCATAGTTCAAATTTTTAATTCTTGGTATTGAATTCAAATCTCTATCTTTAACAATCACAAACTCGTTAATGAGGTCAGGTAACCTGCCTCTAAAATTGTTTATAATATTAGAAGAGGTCATATCTTCTGAATATGGTAAAATAGAAAATAATTCACCGTTTAGATTAATTCTTACAATATTTGATTTTTGAAGTATTTTTCTTGAGTAATTTACATACTCAGAATATTGTAGATTTTTATCTTTTAATTTCTGTCTTAATTTTAATGTTTCTAAGCTTTTATTACTTTCATCCAAATTATCTGTTTCTTCTATTTCAATTTGATCATAATAAACATTTTCTTCCCGCTCTAGAATTAATTCATTAAAAAATTTCTCTTCAAAAATAAATAATCTGCTTCCTTTTTTCAGTTTTGCATGATGATGATTTGGGTGATTGTGTTTATGCATTGCTAACCTGAGGTTAAATGCTTCAACTCCTTCATTGTTCTCTATCAGAGCTAAACTATAGACAGTTTTTGCACTTGGAGTATAGAAACCCTTTATAGACTCAAAGAGCTCTTTCTCTTGATTAACGGGAACATACGCAATTCTTTCACCATCAAGATAAATTTCTGCAATATTTGATTTAACAACTTTAGAAATAAGAGGATCAAGAGATTTATTAGGGTCTGAAGCAACCAATCTTAAATATTCTTCTTTTGTAAATAATCGCAAATCCGATCCAATAGGTAAGGTAATGCTATCATCCTCTAAGGCTTCATCTAGATTTATAGCCTGAACTTCTTTTCCAACAATTAATGCAAACGATGAGTATATATTTTTATTTGATAAATAATCGTCTTCATTTAGTATTGATCCACTTTTAAGAACTTCTTTAATATTATTCAGCTTTTGGTTGAGTGGGGCGTATGCAATTCTTTCACCATCAAGATAAATTTCTGCAACATTTGATTTAACAACTTTGGAGATAATAGGATTAAGAGATTTGATAGGGTCTGAAGCAACCAATCCTAAATATTCTTCTTTTGTAAATAATCGCAAATCCGAACCAACAGGTAAGGTAATGCTATCATCCTCTAAGGCTTCATCTAGATTTATAGCCTGAACTTCTGTACCTATAATTAGTGCAAATGATGTGTATGTATCTAAACTCAATACTGCACCACCTCTTATTACTTCACGAATACTTAATGGAGTGTTGGTTTTTATTTCAAAGTCTTTTAAAACAGCCCCAGATACTTTAGATGTGTTTAAATCGCGCGTTTCAATAAAGCCTATTTGGAGTGCTTCGCCCTCTTTTAGTGATTCATTTTTATCTGCCAAACGTGCTGCTATTTGTCCGTTCGTGTCAAAATAAGATATTTTTAATTCTGCTCCAGAAGGCAAGAAAGAATTTCCAGAAATACTTAGTAAATTTTTTATTGGTATTTCAGATTTATCATTTGGTAATTCGTATATACCAGGATTGTTTACAAATCCTGTTACTGCGACTGTAGACCCCTTAAATGGAACAAATATACGCGCACCATTTTTTATTAGTGGATCAAGTTTTGGCGATGCGTTTTGTAAAAAATTATAAAAGTCTACTGCTTGTGTTGTTTCACCAATTTGACTTAATGAGATATTTCGCAGTGAACCACTTTCAGAAATACCTCCCGAATATGCAATAACTCTACTCAGAGGTGTATATGCAGGCACTGCAATAGTTCTTGGGGATTTTACATTACCAGAAATCTGCACTGTTACCAATCTAGCATTATTTAACCTAACAAATACTTCTGCGGATGCATCATCCAGTGAAATTTTATCAAGAACTAATTTACTGATTTGATTTAAGTTCAAGTTATTAACGTTTAAAGGATATATATTTTCAAGCGTGATAGTTCCATCATTCATAACTTGATAATTTTCGTTTGATGGACTCAATCCAGTAATTGTAATCTGAATTGTATCCCCAGGGGCCAATTGGTAGTTTCTTCCTATGGTATTGAAAAAAAGTAAACTATCATCTTGAGGTTGGTTAAATTCATTTGACCCATATATATTTAAATTTTCTCCACTGAGTGCGTAAAAATATCTCATTAACATGGATTTTTCATTAATATCTTTTTGGTTAATAACCTTAGATAAATCTATATTAAGATTATTATCTGTATTTGCTACATTTTGATTTTCAGATATCAGCTTTTGATCAAAAGTGGTTTTATCTTGTTGTTGAATTTTATTTACTATTGATGGATTTTCAGTCAATATTTTTTGAAGATTTGCATCATTAATTGATTGAGCAAAACTTGGCTGCCCTAGAAAAAATAAGGTAAAAATAAATAAATTTCTTAATAATAGAATATTCATTACCTATCTTTCTTTATTGCATGTCGTATTAGTACTAGAGCCGCACCAAGAAATAATCCCAATACTAGTGAAAGTGCTAAAATTACTTTAGGCTTTGGAGCTGTTGGATATAAACTTATTGTAGGGTTTATATATGGCTCTGCAATAAAATGTTTTCCCTTTGACGCAAACATTAGTTTTTCTTCTTCTTTACCAATAAGTTCTGCCAAAGCCTCCCGGTGCTCTCGTGAGCGCGCAGTACGAAGCTTTTCTTTGTAAAAGGCTAACGGCTCTGTCGAAAAACCAATATAACGCTGTCTCATAATTTTATCACTTGCATTGGTCGCTTCTATGATAAGTGATAACATCAATTCTGGTTTTGATGATTCACTTGTAAATTTTAAAAATCCAGTTTCTTTATCTTCGCCAATTTGAATATTTTTATTAATAAAAATAGCAAGTCTCCTAGGGTTAGGAGGCATATAATTTACGTCTATATTTCCAGTTAATAATTTCTTAGCATCACTAACAAAAATCTGTATTTTACTTTTCGGTGGTCTTGAATAATTATTGAGTGTCTCATCCCATTCAGATCTAAATATCTCTCTAATAATTTTTTTATTTTCAAAGATTATTTCTGAAACTTCTGGCGCAGTTATGAGTTCTTTAAATATATTAAAATCATTGCTTGAACTGGTTGGCAATTGAATGCCCGCAAGGGATGCAAAACCACCCAACCCAGAGAATGATGGGCTATTTTTTGTTTCACCCACAGGTTTTACATTATATTCAACGGAATATTTTCTTTCCGCAGATTGAAGGTAAAAAGACGCAAGAGCAACAGATATAATCGGGAAAAGAATTATATAAATTTTGCCCCCCCAAAGTGCAAAAAATAAATCCCTTAAATCAATTTCATCGTTTAATTCATCATTTTGGTTCATGAGTATAAATTCAATATCTAAGTTGGTTGATCAATAACTATTAAATCATATAAAGAAAAGTATAATTATACAATCAGCTGCCTCTCCCTGTGTGCTCTATTTGAAACTTATTAATTCAACAAACAAATTATTTGTTCCATTTTTAATATTATCATCAAACTTTTTATATAAATAACTTTAATCAAACTTATAATTTGAGGCTATATGCTTAATAGCCTCAACATAACCTTGAATATTACCACAATCAAAACGTTTACCATTTAAAAGTACTGTCTCAACCCTATTATTTTCTGCCTGCTTATTGATAGAATCCGCAAGCTGAATTTCACCTCCAACTCCAATAGACTGATTTCTTAATATATCAAAAATATCAGGTGTAAGGACATATCGACCAATACTGGCTAGGTTTGAAGGTGCATTTTCAAAGTTTGGTTTCTCTATTAGACCTGAGACCAATCCTGTTTTATTATTTGGCACAATGACACCATATTTTGATATATCAGGGCCATCAACTTTCATGACACTAAGTTGAGACTTACCAGTTTTTTCATATCCACTGATAAGATCTGACGTAATACCGTTTCCGCTGTATGTTAAAAAATCATCAGCTAAGAGTAATGCAAACGGCTCATTGCCCACAACTCGCTCAGCGCAAAGGACTGCATGGCCAAGCCCTAATTGTTCTTTTTGCCTAACAAAAACGCACTCTACACCTTCTGGTAAAATATTTTTGACCATGTCAGCCATTTCATTTTTACCTTTTGTACGCAAAGCCAATTCAAGTTCGTTATTGCCATCAAAGTGGTCTTCAATTGCACGTTTGTTGCGACCAGTAATAAATATTAATGTATCCAAACCTGCAGCAATCGCTTCTTCAGCAGCATATTGTAAAAGTGGCTTATCTATGATGGGTAAAAGCTCTTTAGGCATTGCCTTGGTCGCAGGCAAAAACCTTGTCCCTAATCCTGCTACTGGAAAAACTGCCTTTCGAACCTTCGATTTCATTTTAATTAATCCTTTACTTGAGATGTAACCTTGTTTAAAAAAAATTAATAAGGTTTTATATTTTCCATTATAATTATCATACGTATTAAGCAAATTGTTAATAGTCTTAGTTACACATATATTTAGCATATCGGAAGCCCCAAGTCCCTGTTCGCCAAAGAGTTTCCAGAGCGACTGCAACGCCGTTTCCAGAGCCAGAGGCTGCCATACCCATTGGGTCTCTTTGCAACTCGGTGACACTCGCCGTGACATCTGCGAGGATGGGGCTTTCCATACTAAAACTCCTTTGTGAGGCTTAATGAGCATTTATAGAAAATGTTTTGAACCTGAAATGAGATACTTTCTCAGCACACAATAAACTATGGTTTTAACATCAAAGAAGCTAGAAATATTCTATTTTTACACGATCAAATAGCATCAGCTGCGTTGTTAAATTCGGTCCCTAATCCAAGATGAAAGGTCACTTTCGTCAATATGGCTGGAGGCAAGTTCAACAATCATAGTGAACTTCTCAGGTCCTGTCGCCGTAAGGTCAAAGCCATTGAGTTTGAGAAAAAGCCTGATGGCGATTAGAGCGGTTCGCTTATTACCGTCGTTGAACCGATGGTTTTTACTAATGCCAAAACCATAAACTGCAGCCATATCTGAAATATCAGGCTTTGGGTCACCATAAAAATTTAAGTTTTCAGGACGTGATAATGCTGATTGCAAAAGACCTTCATCACTCACGCCAGGCAATCCCCCGTGCTCAGATATCTGCCTATCATGAATAGCATGTATCGCGCGCTGACTAATCCAAACTGGCTCACTCATTTAGAGTGGTAGCAGCACTTGATCTATTAGAGCAAGGCGAGCCACTTAAGAGGATTATGCCCAGAGGGGGCTGGCAGACTGATTCAACTGCAATGAAATACTTAAAAAATTGGCATGCATTTTAACTTTAAGTATTAACTACGAATTCCAAAGTACTGCAAAACGTTGTTATGAATTTTAGACACATGACTACCATGAGGCGGCGCGAACTCTGATAAGCCCTCTGGAAAATAGGCAAAACCCTTACTTTGGTGTTCTCCATTTTTAATCGCCACAAAGGTTACTAAATCACATAGCTTAGATTCTTTGCCTGAATAAGTAATCATCGTTTTATCTGTAATTTCTGAAGGATAGGTCAATACCACAAAAATGTCTTGGCCTCTGTTATCTATCTCTTCAAATAACTTAACTTCCTTATTTACAAGAATTTTGGACAGCTGCTGTTCTGCTTTTAATGCCTGCTCTTCAGTATCAAATGAAACCAGAAAGTCTCGAGTCATCCTGGGTACCACATCAATAAGTTCTGCACCAACCTTTTCCAAGAACAATGCGTGGTCTTTTAAGCGATAGTAGAAATTTAACTGCTCATATGGCTTTTGAGACAATCCCGTAGCATCTATTCTCTTTTGGGTACGTGGATGAGTCGATACCACCACAGGTAAACTGAAGTCTTCGGCCAACATATTTAGGATATTAACGAGCTTAGAGAAACTTCTATCAGAATCAATGCTTTCTTCGCGATCTATACTAACTAAAAAATAACCCTCTTTTTCTAAACACAAACGATTCAACACCGTTGATGAGTTAATTTGTCGATTATAGTGATGCAAAACCTCATACATCGGACTGCCCGTTTTGATAACTTGATCGGCTGGCAGGCCTTCCCTCAATGAATACTCTCGCGCAATCAAACTATAGGTGAGATTTATATCCGCAGTGTGATCAACAATTCTTCGGTTTGTCTCTTTAGCTTAGTGGAGTAGATTAGAGATTCAAATTTTTAAACGCGTCTTCTTTTAAATAGTTTTAAATTAAAAATGCAACCACTTAAGTGGTTGCATAAAAATATTGGCCATGCAAATAACGACCATGACTTACAACTCAATCTATAATTTTATGATAAATTTCAAAATGCGCTTGCACAACCTTGTTTTGATCAAAGTGCTTTTCAGCATGCTTCCTCCCAGCTAATCCCATACTTTTAATAGCTTCAGGGTCTTCTAATAAATTAGAAATAGCTCGTACTATTGCACTAGCATCTTTAGGCTCGACTAATATTCCCGTCACTCTGTCAACCACAGCATCTCTGCAACCAGGATGATCTGTGGTAATTACCGATGTCCCGGTCCCAGTAGCTTCCAAAAGCACTTTTGGCATTCCTTCAGGATAATATGATGGCAAAACAAAAATTAATGCAGATGCCAATAGGACATTGAGATCTTCTCTATTACCGAGATATTCGACATTACTATAGTCGCAAAGATGTCTTAGTTCGTTTTCAGAAATCGCGGTAGGACTCAACTCATCTAAAGGTCCTGCGAGCTTAAACTTTATCTGATAATCCTGATCTTCATAGATAATCTTGGCTGCTTTACAAAATTCAATAACACCCTTATCTCTTAATATCCTACTTGCCATCAAAATGTAAGCCTCACCTGGTGTTGACTTATCAGGCGAAAATTTCTCTAGATCCACACCTGAGCCATTAATAATTGAGATTTTTGATTGGGCACATATACCATGACTAACTAATATGTTTTTATCATGGTGGTTTTGACAAATTACCATCGCAGATGATGGAGAGAAAACAAACTGGTACACAAGAGTGACTAACTTAAAACGTACCTTATGAAGCCAAGTAGATTGGGTGAATATGGGGCCCAAGCCTGAAATTGAACCAATAAATGGAGTTTTGGTGAGTCTAGCTACAATTCCTAAAAAAATAATAGGTTTTATAGTGACCGCATGAATTAAGTCTGGTTTTTCTCTGAATATAAGCTTGAAGGATTTAAGAAATTCAATTATTCCAGACCTAATAAAACTTGAAGAGCGAGAGAGAGGGCTGTGATATAGACCAAACTTCGCATGATCATGCAGACTATGATCCAAAGTGAAATCAGTATAAACACTCATTTTAATATTATATTGATTAGCAGCCTCAGCAATGGGCTTTCTATGGGAGATAAAAAACCAATCAACATTAACAAACATAAAAACTTTCTTCATCTAGAATCCCAATGTCAATTATGGAGTTTTGTTCTTCATGAGAAATTCCTTACACTTTAGTATAAAATTTGGAGTCTGCAAAAATTCAATCAGAATTGGTCTGAACCCAGAAAAACAAAGTCGCAGCCGCCTAACTTATCAGCGTGCCTATTTTTGAAAATGCTCTATGCCAGGTTGGGTAAAGAGGAGAAAATTGCGTGAACTCTAAACCAGTATCTTTTAAAAAATCATAGAGGGCATCTAGTTCAGCATGACCTTTCAGCTCCCCAACATCTTTAAGCGAACCAAAAACATGATTGAATTGATCTTTAAATCTATCTTTAAAAGCATAAATTACTGAATCCTCTGCTCCTTCGCAGTTTAGCCTTATTATAAGCTCATACTGATTTTCACCAAAACGTGAATCTAAGTCCTGCTTAAGCTGGCTTGCAAATTCAAAACTACTTACCACGACTACTGCATCACCGTCTGAGAGATCAACGTTATTTTTTGAGTCATATAAACTGGCTCCCTGACTCGTTTTAAGGGAATCAGGGAAATATAACTTCCCGAACCTTATAGGCTTACCCTCATCACCTAATGCAATACAGAAAACTTTGTTCGCAATCTGATATGCCTCTGACCCAAATACTCGGTAATTTGGCTCAATTAATACACTATAGATATTGGCTTTGTTAACCCTAAGAGCCTTCAACGAACGAATTATTTTAATGGCCTCATTAAACTCAATAGAGTGAACGACCTTATTTCTTATAATGACACTTGCTACCCATATTTTAAAAAACTTCCACCATAGCACAGCGGGTGAGTGGCCTAATAAGGCCATGAACTCTTGCCCTAAGTGAGTACCAACATCAAGATAAACTAATTTTCTTTTCATGATATTGCTCCTTGTTTATTTTTAGTTTTACTTTTTAACCACAATTGAAAAATTAAAACTCTCCAAATTTGTGCATGCCATCGCCTAGCACCAGTCACGTGCTCTAACCACATTTTTCGCACAAGCTCTGCATTTAAATAGCCTTGGTCAACTAATTCAGGACCCGAAATAATCTCATCAGCCCACTCATATAAAGGACCAGTAAGCCATTCCTCAATCGGCATACCAAAACCTTTTTTTGATCTGTCAATAATCTCTCTGGGCACATATTTATAAAGGATTTTTCGTAAAATATACTTGCCTTGGCCGTCCCGGTATTTCTCAAGGAAAGGAAGCTTCCATGCAAATTCTGCAATCCGATGATCGAGTAATGGAACCCTTGTTTCTAGGCTAACAGCCATACTTGCTCTATCAACCTTTGTGAGAATATTGTCAGGCAAATAGATTGATAGATCAGTGAACATCATTTTTTTTGGTATCGAATAATTTCCAACTTGCTGACCTGCCAGCTTAAAACTAGTCTCTGTCTCATTGGTCCCAATAACGATAGAATCTGGATGATTACTCTGCAAAAATATACAAGTTTCATAAAATGAGTTAAAGTCTGATGCTTCAAGTAGCTGTCGAAATTTGAGAAGCCTATCTAACGAATGTTCTGGTAAAAGCCTTACAGGAACAAGTGATAGAAAGAAAGTTAAGATACTAGTTGGCAGTTTATCTATCATTTGAGATAAACAAAGCCGCAAGAATCGAGGAACTAGCTTTAATCTTCTCCATAGCCTTAAAGTACTAATGTAACGACCATAACCAAAAAATAATTCATCTCCTCCATCACCAGAAAGGACGACTGTCACATCCTTTTTAGCTAGTTCGCAAACCAGCAAAGTAGGAATCTGGGAGGGATCAGCAAAGGGCTCATCACAAACTTCAATAAGTCTAGGTAATGCATCGAGAAGATCTTTGGGGCTTACATATAATTCAGAATGATCTGTCCCCAAATGCGTCGCAACATTTTTAGCATGATCTGCTTCGTTGTATTTTTTTTCTTTGAAGCCTATCGAAAATGTTTTTACAGGACTCTTACTAATACTTTGCATTAGAGCCACAACGAGGCTTGAATCGATACCTCCAGACAAAAAAGCTCCCAAAGGGACGTCTGTCAACATTCTTTTTTGCACTGAGTTAACCAATAACTCTTCAAGGTCTTTTGGATTATCTATCGATATAGTCCGATCACTGTGATAATTCTCATCAGTTAGGTTCCAATACTTAACTGGATCTTTGGTGACTAAACCGTGCTTATTAATCTCCAAATAATGACCTGGCGGGAGTTTATGGAAATTTTTATAAATAGTTTTAGGACTTAGAATAAAACCATAACGCATGAATACCTCAACAGCATCTCTACTGATTTCTCCGATCCATTCGGGGTGAACTGAGAATGAGTTCAATTGAGATCCGAAGAAAAACGTCCTATTTGATCTTCCATAGTACATTGGCTTCTCACCCAGCCTATCTCTGGCAAGAAAAAGTTGATTTTTTTCAACGTCCCAAAGCCCAAAAGCGAACATCCCATTAATTTTTTTTAAAGTAGCCTCTAATCCCCACAGAACAATACATGCCAGTAATGTTTCTGTATCGGAATGACCGTCCCAAGAGGAATCTCCTACTTCAATGTCTATAAGTTTTCGTAAGTCTAAATGGTTATAGATCTCACCATTATATATTAGAACGTATCGCCCACATTTAGAGATCATGGGTTGATGGCCGGCTTCAGAGAGATCTAAAATTGCTAAACGTCTATGCGCTAATGTCAGTCCTTGAGTTAAATCAGACCATATGCCAAATCCATCAGGCCCTCGCGAGATAATCTTTCGAGACATGTTTGTAACAATTTCTTCATGGTCATAATTACCCAACGACCATGTACCAATAACTCCACACATTCTATTTATACCTTAAACCTTTTTCATAATTACCAGTAAATCCTACTATTCCAGTGAAAATCAACGCCCACTCTATAATGTTCCATAAAAGTCTCTGAAGCGACTAATCATAATGTCTAAAGAATATTCATCAATAATCCTTTGAGATAATCTTTGTCCAATCAACTGCCTCTCTTTACTAGAATTATTCATCATTTCTAATAGCTTAGAGGCAAGATCTTCTGGGTCGTCAACTCTAGCAATAGGGACATCTATTCCGCCTAATATTGAAGCATCACCAGCATCAGTCGAAACGCATGGCACACCAGCGAGCATGGCTTCCCCCAAAGCATTTGGAAACCCCTCACTACGGGACGGCACGCAAAAAATATCCATCGCGTTCAAGCAAACGGGTACATCATTGCGTTCACCAATCAAGATGAAGTTGTTTAAATGGGCATTTTTTTCAATCAAAGAAAGAATTTCTTGGTTTTCAGCTTCAAGTCCCCGTCCCACCATTAGGAATTTTGTATTAGGAAAACTTTGCAAGATAATTCCGGCCGATTTAATAAAAATATCTTGCCCTTTAACCTGAGACAAACGACCAACGCAACCAATGACGAAATCATTATTCATTATAGAGAATATTTTTTTAAAGTCGGCGACCAATTGTGGCTTGACATCAAAATTTTGTATATTAAATCCATTAGGAATAATTAGCATTTTTGATGTGTCATAACCCAACTTTGAGTGTTTTTCTCTAGCTCTCTCAGAATTAAGAATAATTTTTGTTGGAATCCAGTATGATAAATAAGCCAAAATCTTTCTAATTATCGTTGTCAGATAGGAGCCCCTTTTTAGTTCTGTGGTCCGAATTCCCCAGATGATCAACCTTACACCCGCTAACTTTGCCGATAGCCCACCTATTAAATCTGCATGATATAACCAAGTCTGAACGATTGTTGGTTTGTGTTGACGGATTAACTTGTAAAGTTTGCAGATTACTAGAGGGAGGTTATAAAATTTCAATTCGAGTGCTACAACCGTAATTCCCTGTTGAGCTAAATCTTGACCAAAATTACCCAAAGATGTTAAGGAAACAACAATTGAATACTTATCATTTTGAGACGAAACTAGGTTATATAATACTGTCTCAGCACCACCTATATTTAGACCTGTAATAACATGTAAGATTTTCATAGAAGATTACTTTTACTAACTTATATAATAGCTTAGGAATTTAGATGTTTCGACATAGACTTTTGATTATTAAAAAATATTCTTGAGATCAATAATCCCATCAGATTTTATTGGCATCCAGAAAAGAAGAAGATAAGCAGACCAAGTTGTAAACTAAAGATTATATTAGTAACACTTTATTGTTTTCATAATGACCTAAGGAACCTCGCTAACCTGATAGTTAAACCGCTTAAAACTTGCAATAAAGAATTATTGCTTACCAGTGATTTGTCATCGACCACTCGCTTGAAATCAACAAAATAATGTTTGTTCGCTTTCACAAAATCAGCAAGTGTCTGTATTTCACGATCACTCATATTATTAACATGGATACATATTGTAGAAATACCAGGAATAAATTTATAAGGCTTAGATGATAATTGTGGAACATGTAAGATACCGTTATTCATGTAAGGGAAAAAGCCATACCCATCAGAGATGGAAACAAAATCAAGATTAACTAATGCCTTCAAAGTGTTTGTATCAAACGAATGAGATGGCGCCATAAAGTAGGGTTGCCAACAATTTTGCTTCTGAAGAATTGCTTTACCCATTTTAATAAGTTCATACTGCTCTTCATAACTATGTCCTGCAAATTCCGAGTTTTTATTGATCTTCAAAATTCCTGAATTTTTTGTGCTGTATAAATGATGAGTTCCATGTTGTAAAATTGCATCACCATAGCTAATCCATTGGCGAATGTACTCGAAAAACTGATCTTCTGCAGCTTCTACATTCAATTTCTGGTCTAAGCATTCTGGTACTACCCCCAAAATAGATTTCACCCCTAAGCTTTCTAACTCTTTTTTTAAGGGAAGAAATTTACTCCACGCCATTCTTGGAGTAATATCATCAAATCTTAAAATATATCTAGATGGATACATGATTGAGCTTCTACCATATTTAACCCAAAAATAATATGTGTTGTTTTATATACTTATACTATTCTTCAGAGTCTTTTAAAAAAGAACAAATTAAAGCATCCCACTTTAACCCTACGGTCTCCATCGAAAATTCTTCTCCCACGTTCTTAGCTGATTTTCCAAGGATTTCTGCTAGATAAAGATCCTTCATTAACTCCTTCATTGCCTCTGTTAAGTGCTCAGTCGAATCTATGGGAACTAACAAGCCATTTTCTCCAGATGAAATGATATCACGTGGCCCAGTATCACAGTCAACACTAATACATGGTACTCCGTATGCCATAGCCTCAAGTAGAGCATTAGGGAAACCTTCAAAACGAGAATTCAATACAAATAAGTCAGCTCTTTTATACCAGTCACCAAGGTTGCCAACTCTTCCCGGAAAATGAATTCTGTTCTGCAACCCCTTTAACTCTGCCTCTTTTTCAAGGTTCCCTCGCTCCTTACCATCGCCAAGGAAAACTAATTCCCAATTTCTAAATTCTTTAGCTAAAGCAGAAAAAGCAAGAATTATCTCTCTGAAGCGCTTTCCTTCATCAAATCTCCCTACAGCCAAACAAATTTTTTTTTCACTCTCAACTACGCTTGCAGTCTCAATAAATGGCTTACCAGCAGGTATTGGATATTCGATTGGGTTCGGAATTACATGCCCTGTAGCTCTCGGGCACTCGGTTTCAATCCAATCTAAACCTTGGTTTGTCTGCATAACTACGGCAGAAGCGTGAGGATATGTAATCTTCCTTAGTTTTGTCCAAATAAAACCAATTGGGTATCGAGGGGGGTAGGTGCGTTCAGAAACAATAACAGGAATCCCGGTTCCTATAGAAGATAATATTGCGGTCACATTTACTTGGGACAAAAATGAAACAATTAAATCTGGCTTGTTATCCAAAATAAACTTACGAAGTAAAAACAATCGTTTAATTCGATTCCAAAAATTATTATTTGTAGATCCTAAGATATCTGATAAATAAGAAATCTGAACCCTATCACTTACTGGATGAAAGAAATCACCTCGACCTGAGAAAGTAATCACTAATGTCATTTTATAACCCTTCTCTACCCAGTAATTACACAAAAGTGAGGCAACACGCTCCGCTCCGCCTTGATTCATACTGCTAACAAGAAATAAAATATGTTTGTGATCGCTCATAGGCTAGTAATATAATATGTATGGCTTATTAGTGTGAATACAGTCATCACCAATAACGATAAGGTAAGCGCTTGAAGTTGACGATGAAAATGTATCAGCGCAGCTCCAAAGAAAGGTAAAAAGAATGAAAAATAGCGCATAGTTGCGTAATCTAAAATCACCCCCCAGAAAACAATAGAAATCAAGCCTAAAGCTATGAAGCCAAATTTGTTATTCACGAAATATTTTCCTAAAAAAAAGACATAAAAAAACAGTATGACTATAGCAATTGTATAAGCTAAGCCTCCTTCCCAGGCGCCTTCGCCGCGTTCGGGAAAAACGATCTTTGCGGTGAAACAAAGAGCACCTCCGATGAAAAAAATTGCTGCTGTTTTAATATCAGCTTGTGAGAAAAATTTTGGCATCATTCTCCAAAAATGGTGGATGAAATAAAGCATCAACACCGCTAAGGTTCCAAGATGAAATGTGGGGGCAATTGATAATAACAAATATTTAAATTTTGAGTTCTTTAAATTGATCGCCCAGAATAATATTGCTAATGCACATGCTGATCTAATATTTCCAGTCACTAAATCTATAAAGCGAGGGTGCAAGAAAACTGCGAGTAATAATACAAACAATAGAATTCTATTGTTTCGTTGTCTGGCAATCAGAGCAGTGGGGAAAACAAATGTAAAAGTAACTGCAATAGTTAAACTTTGGAGAACTGTAGTGGGGTTGTTGAATAAATTATTTAATATCGCCAACCAAAAATAGAAATGAGCATCAATCAATAGGTATTGCAATGGGTTATCTGGTGTATTTCCTCCAAAGTAACCCTTGGCTGCTGCTTCGATACTATCTAAATTACTAGTGTAATCACTACCTTCAAAATTTATAACAAGAGTAAAGAAGAAAGTGGCTATAGAGTATACCAATATTGTTGTAAGCAGCACTGCCCAACTCATGCCTATCAATTTTTTCTTTGAAATAACGAGTTTCAAATCTATATCCATAGTCAATTAATACTTACAAAAGTTATTTAGATTACTTTTTAGTAATCAATTTTAATTAAAATAAACTCTTTACAAGTTCTCTAGCTATAGAAAAAGAACAAGTCAGGCTAGGACTTTCTATACCTAAAAGATTAACCAGACCGTCTAATTTATGCTCTTTGGATGTTTGTATTACGAAATCTGCAGGCTCATCGTTTGGACCATAGATCTTTGGTCTAATACCGGTGTAATCCGGTAGTAGTTTTTCAGGGTTTAAATTAGACCAATAAGACAGTATTACTTCTATAAAGAGGTCTTTGAGCGATTTATCAAAGCTATAGTCTATTCTATCTACCCATTTAACATTAGGTCTAAATCTTGCTTTCCCACTTATATCAAGAGTTACATGTATCCCTAACCCGTCTTTTCCATTCAATGGATAGATCAATTGGCCATCAAAGGGATGCTTCCCACTAAGCTGGAAATAGTGTCCTTTGGCATAATATGCTTTAGGAATAACCTCTTGTGAAATCCCTTTGATATTTTTACTAGATCAACAGCATTCAAACCGGCTGCATTAATCACTTTATCAGCTTCAATTACAAAATTTTCTTCTCCCCTTATTTTGACCTCGAATCCAGTAGAATTTTTAACCCAAATCTCTTCTGCCACTGAATTAAAAGCTATAATTACATCCATCTCTTGTAGTTCAGCTTCAAGGCTTTACAATAATTCAGCAACATCAATAATACCAGTGCTAGGACAATACAGGCCCTGCTCCGCTATGATTTCTGCTTACAGCTTGGTGACTTCATGTTTTGAAAGAATACTGAGACCTTTAACATTGTTATCTTGTCCCCTCTTAGATAAGCACTCCAATTTATCAACTTCTTCCATAGTTGTAGCAACAACTATTTTCCCTGTCCTCATGTGTGGTATGTTTCTTTTCTTTGCATATTCGTATAGCAAACCATTTCCTTCTACACATGAGTCGCTTTTCTCGATTCAGTTGGATAGTAAATACCAGAATGAACAACACCTGAATTTCTAGACGAAGTCTCTTCGCCCGCACGAGGATTTTTTTCAAGAATAACCACCTGATCACCTTTTCTCGCAAACTCCCTCGCTACAGCAAGCCCGATAAAACCCGCGCCAATAATAATAGTGTAAGTTTTCAAATAATTTTCACTCTTTGCCATGTTTTAAATATCTTTTTAGTCTTGAATTTGAACGTCGCCATTTAGTTTTTTTGTCAAATATTGGCCATTCAAAAAAATCGTCTGAATGAAATACTTCCAGAGCCTTACATACGCGTCTAGCACCAACATCGCTGATACTCTATGGTAAGAATGTATCTAAAACTTTCATTTGTTCAACGAAAATGTCTTGGTCAGAATTCTCGTGCTTGCCGTTCTTTGAAGCAATAGGTTTAACAATGGTCCAGATTTCCTCATTTTCCTGCCCAAAATATACGGGCTCCAATCCTGCCATATTCATGGTGGTAAAAAGAGTCTCTTTGTTATAATAATATGGATGTACAGCTCGAAACCAATATTCCCACCAATCATCATAATCTCTTAACTCTATACGAGGATTCATCATATCTGGTACAGCAATATATAGGTGACCTTCTGGCGACAATGCCTCTCTGAGGTTTGATAGGCTCTTAATTGGATCAAGCATATGTTCTACAACATGTCTTAAAATAATTAAATCCATATGGCCTTTATAATGATCTTGCCAGTCACCATCAAGATCACTATCAATGACCGTTGCGCCTACACTGTTTCTAAGTATGTCACGCGCATCTATAGAAGCCTCTATCCCAAATATTTCAATGTTCGGATCTAGGCTCTTAATATATTCTAAGCCATACCCAGGACCATAACCGGCATCTAGCACTTTGTTGATAGGCTTTTTTTCGAGATTCACATTCTCTGCAACTCGGCCCCAGACTTCCTCCATATTACGCACAATGCCGGCTTTTCCATAATCAGGTTTTAGAGATAAATCATAAAATTCGTCATAATGTTTAGAATAGAAAAGGTTATAAGTAGGAGACGTCCATCGAGGGTTTAGCATAACTAAACCACTTGGATAAATAACAGGATGGATTTCCTGATCAAACTGTCCTACCGTCAGTGGTTTCTTATTCAGCAAGATTGCTTTTGGGATTGCATCCACTGGGTCTAAATGGCTATGCACTTCTTCAAATATTGGGCTAAAACCTTCTATTTTTTTTTACTGACTCCGTCATATCTTCTTTGCTCCTGTTGGCAAACAACTTTTAATATACGTCTAACAATTGTGATACTGCTGGCGAACTGAGCTTGTTACCACTTAAATAATTCGGTCTTTACTGCATCCAGCCAATTATTACTTCTATTCATCAGGAGTTCAAAACTCTCTGACCTTTTAAGGTTAAATTTTTCGCCAGCGATAACTTTTGTAATTTTACTTTTTATCTGATCTTCACCTGTAGCTTTTTCAACCAAGCCTAATAATTCATAGACAGTATGATAGTTTTCCCCTCTCTTTATTTGAAGAGCTGGAGAAATATCTGGATCATACATTTCGATAGCAGGAATATTGAATACTGCTGCATCTAGTGCGGCTGAAGAGAACATAATAATCACTAAGTCTACTTCAGAGAGAATCTTGTATACATGATCCTCTGTGAGATAGAAACCTTTTGTTAAAAATTTATCCCAACTAGTATTTACGCCAATGACCTCACGAGGATGTAGTTTGACCTGAACTTCAAAATCTTTCGATATTTGTGTTATTGCTTTATATGTAGCTTTGACCAATCTTTCATGTTCTTCTTGTGATAAAAAATTACCTATTCCTCTGCTAAGTACTCCAACCTTAAATGCTTTTCCTGTTCGACCCTTACTAGTCATACTTCTAAAATATTCAATCCATGCCTTTGAATATTTTGGATGGCCGGTTATTAAAATTTTTGATTCTTTAACAGGTTGCCATCCATCTTTGATTAATGCATAGATATCCTCCTTTGAACCAAAAAGATATGTTTCAGAGTCTCGTGCAAATTTGTTATGGTCTTTTATGTAATCATCTAGAATATTCTCAGAATCATCTTGACTATAAATGTGAGGAGAATGAGGAAAATAAACAATTTTATTTTTATTTCCTCTTAAAATAGCTCCAAGCAATCTAGCGTCTGCGGGGAACTCTGCCATCACACTAGATGGTTTATTTTTAAGTAATTTGTGAACCCTTGAAAATAATAGAAAATTTAAGAAAGCAAAAAGCAGGTCGAGATATTCACGGAATATCTCAAAGCTGAGCTTATTTAGCCCTCTATAAACTCTATTTAAAAATTCCCATTTTCTTAAATCAGTGTCACTAAGTAAAATTTCTTCGTTTACTGAAAAATTTTTATATGTAATTAGCTTAAGAGAGCTATTTTTTTCAAATGACTGCCTTGCAGATTCCTTTAAAAAGGATATGTTAATTTGATTACCAGATACTGACAATTGCTTTGCAACTGGAAGTATCCAGTCCAATTCTCCAGCAGATCCCGAGACAATTATTTCAGTAGTTTTTGCTTTGATCATCTAATCTTATCTTTTCGTCAGCAATTTCGATGGCAGAGGTTCTATGAGCCACAGAAATTGTAATTATATTTTTTATATTCTTAATATTTTGTAGTACTATAGATTCGCATTGTTCATCTAAAGCACTTGTAGCCTCATCCAAAATTAGTATCTTTGGTTTGTTATACAAAGCTCTCGCGATAGCAATTCTTTGTTTCTGGCCGCCTGAAAGTTTTTGACCTCCCGTTCCGACCCCAGTTTCAATATTTAAACCACTTTTCTCTAACTCTTTAGTTCCAAAATCCGCTAATTCTAGAGACTCTTTAACTTTAATTCTATCAATTTCTTCAAGATTAGAAAGGGCAACATTCTCTGCAATAGAACCATTAAATATTGCAGAATCTTGAGGAACATAACTTAAATGACTCCAATAGCTTTTATAATTAATCTCATGAAAATCCACATTATCTATTTTCAAATTACCTTCATAATCATCATTTAAACCGGAAATAATATTTAGAAGACAAGTTTTTCCAGAGCCAGAGGGGCCCGCGATAGAGTAATAGAATCCCTTCGTTAGGCGGAAACTTATTCCACTAAGAATTGGTTTGTCTTTTTCCTTGAACTTGAAACTTACTTTTTGTAATTCAACAGAATTTATATCTGTAATCGATAATTTTTCACGAGTAACATTTGGAGAATCGGTCTCCTCAGCATCATTAATTCTTCTTGAAATATTTTGTACAAATCCACCTGAATATTTTAAACTAGTAAAAGATGAGTACACCTTTTGTACTTGTGGCATTAGTCGAAACAATATGAAAATGTAGATTGCAATATCAGAAACAATTTTTTCAAACCCGCCCCCAATTCCGTACGAATTTAGCATGTAAAAAACTATAGCAATGGCGCCCAATCCCTCAATTAGGAATTTCGGTGATACTGCTATTATTTTCGAAAGAACAACAGAATAAGCGTATTTATTGCTTATCTTATAGAATGCATCAGTAAATATATCAGTAGCATCATAAATTTTAATTTCAGCCATGGATGAAATTACATCATCAACCAGTTTAAATCTACCTTCATTTGCAGAAGTTCTAGTTTGCCCGATAACTGATAGCCGTTGCCGAAGACCAAAATAAATGAGCAGGTATAAAGCGCTTCCCGTTAATATAAAATACATACCTATTTGAGCATTAATTACAAACATGCTTATGATTAAAACTATAATAGTAGACCCCGCCACAACAAGTTGAATAACTGGTTGAACAAATAAGCCTACTGCAGCATTTGAATCAGAAAGTATATTCTTAGCTTCTTCAGATGTGTTTTTTTGTTGGAATAATTTATAAGGATCACTTAAGAATTTTTGATAATAAGAACCTGAAATCCAAACCTCTTTGAGCGCACAATATCTACTTACTATAATATTTTCACAAATTTGAACGATCATTGAAACAAAGAGAACAAAAATTGTAAGTATGCCAAAAATTGAGATAAACTCGTTTTTATCTAATTTTGGGAATAGATCTTTAATATATGCAGTCGGAAATTGAGTTACTGTGGCTTCATATTCTGTCATCAATTGTAAAAAAGGATAGATTGAAAACACGCTTAGAAAAGTTATTAATCCAGAAAAGACACTAAAGGATAATACTAATGAGAACGCTAAATAATCTTTTTTTGTACTAAATAATAGGCTGGTAATTAATTTTTTCATTCTGATGGGGCTTACGTTTCGATTAAAAAGGTGATTTGAATAATACTTTTTTCTAATATAAATGCTGAGAAATTTGAGAGGAATATTGCTGTTATGCTTCAACCTCTACATGTTCTATAGGAATATCTTTTGGCAACACGTTAGCAAAAAACGCCATGGCTGATGTTTCGTAAGTGATTATTCTAGTAGGGATTGATTGTTTAGAAATCAAAATAGACTCCAAACTTAAATCAGTATCCTCAATTTCCCATCCCAGTTTTCTTATAATATCATAATTCTTAGATTTGATCTTCTTGCTTTTCTTGAACAATTGCTTATCTCGGGGATGAAAATTGTATCTCACACGAAGAGGATTATCTTTTAGTTTTTCTACAGAAGCGTTTAGTGTTCTGAAAGCAGGATGTCCAATAACAAGCACATACTTGCCTTTTGAGAAAGAATTAAATTCTCTTTTAAAAAAACTATAATCATTCACTAAAGTGTTTTTGTCGGGCTTTGCATAAGAACTAAAAAATAAGTTTTCATTTGGCCACCTCTTTTCTATGTCCTTAAGAACTCGAATTGAATAACCATGAAGTATTTTTGTGTGTAATTTGTGCAAGTAAGTTAGTAATCGACTTAAATTTTTTCTTTCTGTTGCAAAATTTCTTTGATTATCAAGATACTCTGCCACAACTTTATATTGACCTTTACTATCTTTCCAGAGTCGCACCAAGTCTAGAACCTTAGTAGAGACACCTCCATCACCTATAACAGCTTTTTTGTAAGATATGTAAGCCAGGGCTGGCACTTTTGTTCGCCACATATCCAAATACAGATAGCCAGTATTAAAATTTTTAAGACGATGCTTCCAAATTAGTAGAATAAAAAACCTATAGAGATGTTGAGAAATATAAGAAATGAGAATGATAATGCTTTTTTTTAAAGAAGAATTGGCGCCAAATAAAAGATACCTTTGGTTGAGCATCGAGTAGACATCAAAATCTGGTAATTTGCGGCTATTAACTTTATAGGTATTTACTAAAGTGTTTAATGATTGCTGCCTTGTTCCTGATCCAATAATAAAGATTAATGTATCAGAAAAAGCAATATTTTTTGATTCACAAAACTCTAAAAAGTTTATGAAATCAATATCTTTAGAACAAACAGCAATAGCATCGTAATTTAAAGTAGGCATGTTGTATTATCTTATTTGTTGATTTGACAGGTATCAATAAGTTTAATTTTATGAGTCTTGAAAAATTCTATATACCATTCGATACAGTTCCTCTATCAATCTCTTCACCCGCACGAGGATTTTTTTCAAGAATAACCACCTGATCACCTTTTCTCGCAAACTCCCTTGCTACAGCAAGCCCGATAACACCCGCGCCAATAATAATAGTGTCAGTTTTCAAATGATTTTCACTCTTTGCCATGTTTTAAATATCTTTTTAGCCTTGAATTTGAACGTCGCCATTTAGTTTTTTTTGTCAAATATTGGCCATTCAAAAACATCGTCTGAATGAAATACTTCTAGAGCCTTACATACGCGTCTAGCACGAACATCGCTTCCACCCTGATTTAGCCCATGCTCATGCAATACCAGTGATTCTGGTGTGTATACGATTTTTTGACCTAACTTTGCTTGCTCAACAGCCCAAATTCTATCTTCGATTCCATTACACCCTTCATCAAATTCAACTCTTTCCCAGGCTGACTTTCTAATGATAGAAAATGCATTGTGAAAAAAAGGATGTGACTTAAACACTATTTCTTCTCTCCCAAAAGTAGTTACTAAATCTCTGGTATCAAGCGGAGAGCTATTAATAGTAGGAATCTGACGTCCATATACGCCTGCGGCATTATATTTTTCTGAAATCTGGATCATATTTAGAACCGAATCTTCAGTCTTAAGTTCACAGTGAGCAGATAAAATTAAAATATGCTCTTTGGTTGTTGCTCTGATTCCAATATTTAGAGCGTAACTATAATTATATTCAACTCTATCATAGTGAATAATCTTGCACCCCTGTGCAACGGCGTATTCCAATGAACCATCTTTACTTCCATTATCAACAAATATGATATTGGTATATTTTAGATTTTGTTTTTTTAAGGATGTGATCACTCGTGGCAACCACTCCATTTCGTTTTTACAACGAATTACTACGTCATATTTCATAAAAAAACCGATTTTTCAAAAAATTAATTAATCAATGTGAATTTAAATGTAATCACCAAGCGTGATACTACTAGCCAGAATATTCTTTTCTCTCAAACCTAATATTGTTTGATTGTTTATTTTCTCATTTTTATTTGTTTAATCTCTATATATTTTGTTGTTATTTTTATGGTAGTTAACTCTGCTAAGTTAATCTAAAATATATTTTATGAGGGCTTTAACCAAAGAATAAACAAGTAATTAATTAAGCTCTAATAAGCAGATCTCCCTGACGTGATCCCTCGCAGGTACAACCTTAATAATTTTGCCTAACTTGCTAAGATTTTCTTTAGTATGAAAAAAGGGGTATCCCTCATTCCCTTCTTTAATAATATCGATCAATAAATATTTAGTCCTGAAACAAGAATTAAATTGACTCAGGTTTTTTTTCAAAACTTCCCATTTCATTTCATGGGTCCAATTTATCATTAATAAGAAGTCAATTTTGCTTACATTGAGGTCGATGTTTTTTATGGACTCAAAATCATGATGAATGAATTCAATATTTTTCTTATTTAGAAATGTTGCAGCTTGAATCGCACCGAAATCATAATCAATCCCAATTCTATACTGAGATTTAATCTTAGTTAGCATTTCTCCTAAGCCACATCCTATTTCTACTACAGTAGATGGGCTAAAAGAATTTACCAAATCGATAACTTGTGACTTATAGGGGGTGCTTTCAAGTGGTGAAGAAGCATGCCATACATTAAATTTATATCTAAGTCTTAAAGATAGAAAAAATATTCTTTTTAATAAGGACATTAGGAAATTACTGAGCCCTACGATTTTTATTTTTTTAACTAAACGGCTAAATATGGTTTTTTTCTTCATTTGTCTTTTTAAAAACATAATTGTATCTATGATTATCGGAAGTTTTGCTTAATTTTATCTTTTGAATCAACCGGTAGTCAGAAATTTAGTTCATTTTGAACTCTTTCTTTATTCGTTTACTTGTGCAACTTTCGTAAGGTCTAGATTGTTTTCCTTGAGGAACTTTTGATACCACTGAATATATTTTGCGTAACCTTTCTCCAATGGAAAATTTGGTTTAAATCCCAGCAGATCTCTAGCTTTTTCATTAGACAAAGTGCCCCTTAATGGAGTTGCTTGGTTTCTAGGCTCAATATTCACGGTGGTATCAGGAAAATATTCTTTCAAAATATCTATCAACTTTAGAACTTTTTGAGCTTCACCAAAGGTAATGTTGAACACTTCGCCTCTTGCTTTTTCCTCGAAACCTGCAAGGATTAAGCCCTGAATTAAGTCTTGAATATATGTGAAATCAAGCTTTTCATCACCATTTCCAAGAAAGGAATTTTTCATTCCCGCCGCAGAATTCTCCAGAAATATTTGAGAAACTCTCCTGCTTATGCATCTTTCTCCATATAGAGCTGATGGTCTTATGACGCTATAATTAAAATCAACATTTTTCCCCATTTCATTTAGTATCATTTCACATGAATATTTCATTACTGCATACATACCAAATGGATTGCAAATATCCTCTTCAGTTACAATCTCCTTTTCGAAATTTCCATACACTGTTGAAGAGCTTAAGAAAACTAATCTAGTATTTCTTTGGGCTAATTCATTAACAACATTTACAAAAGGCAGAAGGCTATTTGACATTGCATAGGAAGGATTGGTATTCGATCTCGAAGCATGAGATACAGCAGCCAATAAGTAAACTACATCAAAATTTTCATCAAGAAGTTTGGCTGACACAAACCTGTCAGAAAAATCACCTATCCTAATTTTTACACCACTTTTTATGAGTAAAGCCATTCTTTCCTTTAGAAAGTAACTGTAAAGCTCATCATTATTTGTATTTACCCCTTTTTCGAGCTGAGTGAGAACATTATTTACCGAAAACGCATCAAATATAGTCACATTTGCTCCCAGCGAAGCTAATTTAAGTGCTAAGTTGTGCCCAATAAATCCTGCGCCACCTACTAGAGCTATTTTTTTATTTTTAATGCCTTTCATTTTTTAAAAACCTTTGTGAGCAAATTGATAATTTTACTTAAATCGCTATCTGTTAAATGCGGACCTATAGGGATAGTGAAGCTCCTATCTGAAATAATTACCGAATTTTTGAACTGTTTTTCATCGTATCCATACTTATCTTGGTAGTATTTCAATCTTGGAATAGGGTGCGGATAATAGACAGAACATTCAAGCCCCAGATTTTTTAAAGCTAATATAACCTCATTACGATCTTTCTTAGCCTTTTCGTCAATTATAACAATCAAATTATAATAAGCTCTCGTATGGTTAGTATTTCCACCAAGGATTTTCAGTGGAAGATTCTCACTTCCAATTGATTTTTTTAATATATTGAAGTTTTTTTCTCTTATTTTGAGGTCCTGCTCGATAGAATTCAGTTGTCCATACCCTATGGCTGCAGGGAGTTCAGCCATTCTGTTATTAGTACCAACAGAATCGACATTGTATACTCCGGGTATTTTCCTTTCGTTGAACCCTTGATCTACTCCAAACGCCTTAATCCGACTGATCTTAGTTATGTTTTCGTCATATTTGGACACAACCATTCCACCTTCACCGGTTGTTAGTTGCTTTACAGGATGAAAGGAGAATGCGCCTATATCACCCCAAAGACCAACTGGGATTGAATCAACAGATGCGCCAAGCGATATTGCACAGTCCTCTACAGAATATAGGCCATGATCCTTACAAAATGAAGTTAGTGTTTTTACATCTGCAGGAACACCATTAAAATGTACGTAGGTCATCCCTCTGACTCTTTCTAAGTTTACCCCCTCGAGTTTACTCACATCTATATTCCCATCTGAGAGGTTAGCGTCTACAAAGATTGGCTTCAATCCCAGCATTTCGATAGCATGTGCAGTGGCTACATGTGACATAGCGGGACATAATACTTCATTTTTTTGTGGGTCAATATTTCTCCCAAGTAAGAAATGAGATAACTGAAGTCCAGTGGTCGCATTTGAAACGGTCGTTGCATTCTTATACCTAAACTTTTCTTTAAACTTTTCTTCAAAAAGTCTTGAGAACTTTCCATGCACGAACACACCAGATACCATTACTTCGTTTACATTTTTATAGGCATCAGGGTGTAATTGAGGTTTTGCGAATTTAATCATATTAAGCGTCCATTAAAAATAATATACTTATTAAACTAAATAAAAATTTACTTGAGCTATTCTTCTGGAAATCGTCATTTTTCAGCAAGTGAATAATCTTTGATTTATCCACTATTTCGTATAACTCACTTTCTTTATCAAACAAAGCGACCAGTTCACTTCGAGATGTAGGCAGCAACTCATTAATATTTAAATTGAAACCAATTTTTCTTCGATTATCCAAAATATAATCGGGAACAATCTCCCTCATTGACTCTCTAAGAATATATTTTGTAAAACCATTCTTCATCAGAAAAGACGAAGGCAATGTACCGACGTAGTTAAAAAGGTTTTTATCTAGAAAGGGGGAACGATTCTCCACAGAAAACCTCATTGCGTTCAAGTCGTCCGCATGCAATATAGGCGGCACTATTTCATGGAACATTTCATTATGCATTCTTGTTCTTAGCACTGATTCCTTCTGAAATTCTTCTTCATAAAAATTATAAGAAAAGTCATCATTTAAAAAGCTACTGAAATACTCGTGGTGCAAGATAATATGTTCTCGGTTGCTCCCTTTGTAGAATAAATCAAGATCTGATATGAGCGGATTTCTAATTTTTGGTTTTAAATGTTCTTTCCACTGAGATACCTCACTCTCAAATAATGCTGAATTTTTTATATCAGCCAAATGAAAAGGGTAATGATCATGATATCCAGAAAATATTTCATCTGCCCCCGTTCCACTAAGTGACACCTTAAATCCATGCTTAGATAAGCTTTTTTGAAGCTCAGAATGCATAAAATATGAAATCGTTGGCAAGATATGCTTATGTTTTTGAACTATATCTCGATAGGTACTTAAGAAGCTCTCATTTTGCATTCCGATCTGTATGTTCTTGATGTTAAGATCTTTTGAAACCTTCCTTACATATTCTTCTTCATCATATCTTTGATCATTGCTTACAATCGTAAAAGTGGTAATTTCTTTTCCAAGAATTTTTTTTGCAGTTGAGACAAGAGTATTCGAGTCTATGCCGCCACTTAAGCAAAACGCTATAGGAACATCCGATCGCATTCTAAGCTCAAGAGATTTCGCAATTAAATCTCGAACTTTAATCTTTGATTCTGCGAAGCTGTCATCAGATTCTTGCTGTTGCACCCTAAAATATCTTTTAGTATGCACCTCGAGTTTTTCGTTTATTTTAAGTAATGTTCCACTGTCAACTCTTTTGACCTCATTAAAAAACTCTTCCGAATTTTTGAACATAAACTTGTACCCTAATACCAAAAATTCTTTAATCTTCTGGTAATTAAAGTCAAATCTTTTATCTGAGATATTTTCTAGCGCTCTGATCTCGGAAGCAAAATAGAAATTACGTCCTGAACTATAATAGTAAAGGGGTTTCTCTCCAAACATGTCTCTACTAAGTGTAAGAGTATTAGTCTTCGCATCAAATAACGCTGCTGACCACATACCATTAATTTTTCCGTATGCTGAATCTCCAAAACAATCAATTAATTTTAAAAATACCTCCCCATCTCCATCAGTACTGAACGTGTAACCAATCTTTATTAATTCATTCCTTAGCTCTATATAATTATAAATTTCTCCATTAAATATAAGATTTAAACCATTGTACATAATTGGTTGATCAGATCTTTTGTCTAAGTCAATTATTGATAATCTGTTGTGTAACAAGTAGCAATAATTTCCAGATGGTAAGTTAAAAGCTTTAAAAGCGCGTGCATCTGGACCTCTATGATCTAACGAATCGAGGGTGTTTGAAATTGTGCTATCTAGCAGCATTCCATTACGTATACTTCCGCTGATGCCACACATTATTTGTTTGTTACTATCAGATGATAAAAATCTCTTACTATGTTTAGACCATTCACAATAGCATAAGAATTGTTATCATCAAGTAATGTGTATGAGACCAGAGGATTTAGTGGGTCCTTCTGCAAGGGCACAGTTGGGATAAACTGATTGACCTCAACTGCAAGGTTATTTTCCTCTAAAAAACCTATAAATCTCGGTAACGAAAACATGTTTAATCCGGGGTGGTTAGCACCATCTTTCGAGTAAGATACGAAAACATCATATTCTGAATTAGAAAATCCTGACCAAATAGATATACTTCCCGTTTTCGACAGATGAGATTTGATTTTGATAATGAGATCCTCATATACTTCATAAAAAGAAATTAAACCCCACAAAAGTACTAAATCAAATTTTTTATTGTTCCCTAAATTTTCAATCGTCGATAGTTGAAACTCAGATTTTTCATCATCTGAAAAAAAACCTTTAGCATGCTCTATCATTTCCAAATCATTATCAATGCCCAAAAAATCTGCATTATTCTTGCGGCTTCTCAGAAGATATAAAGACAAGCCGCTTGCACAACCAATGTCCAGAACTGATTCAAAATTCATCCTAAAAATTCTGTTAGATTTAAACTTTATTCGTTCATATTCAAGAAAATCTTTATAAGATTTGTTTGAATATGTTTTATTTTTTATCATCGTCTAATCCTTCAAGATCAACTAAACTATCAGCAAGAACATTTTTTTTCAAAATTTTAGCCTCAAGATCATCAGTTGATATCTTTTGATATGGGTCCTGTGGGCGAAGGAAAATAATATCTTTATTTGATAGCGTATCCCCTCTGCTTTTATCTTTTGAGTAATATGCAGATCTTCTTAGTTGATTAATATTTTGTAGCTCGTCATTTGTCCTATAAAAATCCTTTCGTCCAAGAGATTTAATAACCATCTGAAGTTCTTGTATTAAATCAGTCAATTCATCACATGTAGATGACAAATTATGATCTCTAAACTCTTTATTAAATTTATCATCTGTAAAGTGTTTTTCTAGGAAAGAGCAGCCAAAAGAAAATGATGTAACAATTGCATTTTTATCATCTGAATGGTCTGAATACCCTAGTTTTATATTACACCCATTACCTATAGATTTTTTACTGATATCCTCTATTAAACTTTTAATATGTAATATGTTGTAGAGGTTAAGGTCTTTTATTTTTGCAGGGTATAAACTTACACAATAACAAAAAACCAGGTTTCCAATATGCTCGTTAAATGTTTTAAAAAAGTTTCCAATTTCATCCAAACTTGACATGCCAGATGAAATTATAACATTTTCAAAATTTTCAAAAATCTCAAAGATAAGTTCATGAAACATAAAGTCGGATGATGCAATTTTGGCAAAATCAGGATCAAGATGTATTTTTGTTTGATGGACGCCCTCTAAGTCAAATATGGAAACTCCAAATTCAATGCCAATTTCGATACAATGCGCTTTAACCTTAATAAGGTCATCTAAATTTAAGCAAATATTCTTTAATTGGATGATCCTATCCGGATAAATCGTTTTATTAACTAGTAATTCAGGGGTTATAAACTGGAACTTGACAGCATCCGCCTGCGCTATTTTGGCCTGATCCACAAGCTTTAATGCTTTATCTAATCTACCCATATGGTTATTACCTATTTCTGCTACAAAATAAGTATCTTTGTGGCCTTGAAAATATTCTTGTATTTTTTTCATAGTTCTATCTTACTTTTTTGAGTTGAAGACCGGCATATACAGAATCGCGTTCAAGCTTACCTTTAACAATTGAGAAAGCACCTACTACGACATTATCCTCAATAATTGAGTATGGCCTTATTAAAACATTTGCAGCTATCCAAACTGAGTTTCCTATTGTTATTTTACCTCTAACGTAGCCAGATTGAACGACATCTAAATTTTTTAAGATGGGTAACTTATGCTCAGAAGCTTGCAACAAACAATTGGACGCAATAGCTGATCCTTTGCCGATAGTTATATCCGCTCCGCCGTTTAAGATCGTTCCAAACCCAATTTGACCTCCTTCTTTAATATGAATAACTCTATCCTCAGCAGCAACAATTCTTACATTTGTATCAAGCTGTACGCCATTTTCTAGAATAATTACGCCATTACCCCTAACTTTAATTTCTACATTGGGTTGAATTACAATATTTTTACCAAATATGAGACTGTTAGAGGTTATTTTTCCCTTAATATTAATAGGCCCTAGAATTTTTATACTTGAATGGAGCCTGATACCGCAAAGAATAAGATAAATTCTTGCCAGATAGCGATTTAATAACATTTAGGTATCCATTCTTTGAATAATCTGCAGATTTTCATCTTTCAGCTAATCTCGAAAAAGATCTTTCTTATCTGAATGTACTAAAAATATGTATTTCATCTTACTATCAATATTAATGACAAGATACGTTTCGAGATTGAACGATTTTAAGCGCCCATTTAAGGATGGTGTTGCATAAAAACCCCAGCTCTTTTTACAAACATCGTATTCAGAACCCCCTGCTATGAACGTGATTTGCTCATCATTCTCGAGGACCATATCTCCACAGTCTTTGATTTCTATACCTTTACCAACCGTAAAAATTCTTGGTGGGTTTTCCTCTATAAACTTCATTCATCCCACTCCCATTGCTTAATTAAAAATTCTTTAATTTCAAACTTACCGTGTTGGTTTTTTGACCAAACGGCTCTATTTCTGAATGTCTCACATACATCGTTAAACTTTCTCACTGTGATATCGATATATTCACAAAATTCTTCAATTTCTTTAAGAGGCTTTTCGCTACCCAAATTATGTAAATACTCAATAGCATCGTGTCTTGAGATAACATTATTTCTTATGTCGAGAGACAAATTATCCCAAGTTCTTGTGATTCCAAATTTATACCACTTAATCCAATGATGAACAGTCATGATGAAACCTTCGTCTATGTCTGCAAAACCATATTTTCCAACAATAGGCTTTTCCAGTTCTTTAAAGCCGTTTTTTTTCGCAACTCTCAGCGATTCATATGGTGTCCATTTTGAGTACATACCTAAGAAAACTGATTTCAAGTCTCCAGCAATAATTTCCTCGTCAGAGGGGAACGTAAATGGATCTAAATCTGCCGCTGAAAGATCCTTATCGATCCAATCCTCACCAAAGGTTCCGTCAGATACACCGTATCTTTTTAACCATTTTCTGGAAAGCAACTTTAAACTCGCATAATCTTCCTCCCCACCGTACTCTTGAGCGGAGTTTTCACCCCATAGAAGAAGATTAACTCCGTGGCTTAGAGCAATTTTTGTAGGAATGGAAAAAAGTGCAAGATGCATTGGTAATGCTGGTATTCCTACTTTTTCAAATGCTTTTCTCGTAAGTATCCTTTGAATTTTTGGATTTACAGAAAAATCTATGTGATCAACACCTAAATCTATTAAGTTCTGTAAGTTTTCTTGACCTATTTTAGTTCTTTTTGGTGTCCTCCATGTCACACACAGAGGCTTTAGATTCATTTCGAGTGCCTTGACTGTTTGCCAGGTACTATCCTTCCCTCCAGAAACCGGAATTATACAATCATAAATACTTTTCTTCTTTGACTTCCTTTCACCCAAAACTCTCAAAAGTTGATCTTCTCGCGACCTGAATTCAGATTCAGGTACGTTGTTGGTACATGCTACACACACTCCAGTATTTATATCGATAATAATCCCAGGCCGTGTATTTGGTAAAATACATTTTTTACAATATTTCACTTATCAAACACTTCATAAGGTTTTAAACTCAAATCGGCTTCACAGTTATACTCAACACATATGGCGCCCTTTTTAGTACTAACCATAATCTGGTTTTGTTTTGCCCGGTATATTTTACCAATTTCTCCACAGAAGTTAGGGTCAATTGAAATTATCTTAGAAAAAAATACTTTATTAGATCTAAAATAACAGTAACACCCTGGGTATGGAGGTGCTAACGCTTTAATTTTTTGTGCTATTTTTTGAACATCATCTAAGTACCAATTAATTTCTCCATCCTCAGGTGATCTTAAAGGATAATACTTCGAACAATTTTTCGGCTGCATATAGCCTTCTAAACCCAAAACCTTTTTAACAGAGGCCTCTATGACCATTTCCGGGAAGTTACTATTCGCAATCGCATGAAGATCTTGAATTCCATGATTTGTCAAAATATCAAACTCTCTGGTAACAAGAATATTTCCTGTGTCAAAACTGGCGTCTGCCGAAATAACCGATAAACCAAATTTTTTTTCATTATTTAAAATTGACCAATTTAAAGGTGAAGATCCTCTATACTCTGGTAATTTACCCGCGTGACAGTTGATGAAACCATACTTAGGCTTGACTAAATCGACCGGCTTTATCAATTTTGACCAACCAGCAAGAATACAGAGATCAGTCTTATGCAAATTTACTTCATTTGATTCATTTTGAACTGAAACCACATCAATGAATAGCTCTTGGAAATAACGCTCTATCGATAATGTCCTTAAGTTTGATCCAAAAAGTGCTATTTTAGTATTTTTTAAAATTGTTCGAATTTTTGCTTTATCCATTGTTAATACACTCATCAATTAACAAAGAATCTTCCATAAGCTCAAATAATTTATGCTTTGGAAGTATAGGTTCTTCGTCACCATTTATTGATTTTATAAAATTAGGAATCATATCACCTTTTTGTGCACCAGGAAATTCATCAGTGCAAACTGAAACTAAGGAATCGTTATCTCTTCCAATAAAATACCTACCTTCATTGACATCATGAAAAAATGAACCATCTGTCCCGTACACTTTAAACTGATGTAAGTGAGGAGTCGCTGAACAGTAATTTGTAGTTAGTTTTAGTATAGTGCCATCAGTTAACTTAATAATTGCAACAAAAAAATCAGGGTTTTTCATGGCGAGATTATTGTTCATAATTTTTGAAGACATAGTGCTGATATTCTGAACTCTAGAACCCGTTATCCATAAAGCGAGATCTAGCAAATGAATGCCTCCCCCCAACATTACTGAATAGTTGTTAATTTTCCCCCTCCAACCGTTAAGCAGTTTATGTATTCTTCCATAATCGTAGGAGGCCTCAATATAATAAATCTTTCCCAATTTATTTTTTTCTATATTTTTTTTTAGATTACTGAACCTTGGTGATTGTCTTAAAATGAGGTTCGACGAAATAAAAATATTTTCAGGTATTTTTATTTTCAAATCATTGAGCTCATTGAGCGTTAAACATAATGGTTTTTCTACAAAAACATGCTTCTCATTTTTTACTGCCATAAGAATCTGTTCATAGTGAAAATCATCAAAAGAGGCTATTGAAACAATATCAATATCGTTATTATTTAATATATCGTTTGCAAATTTTGTAACTATTTTGTCGGGATACTTTTCTTGCAAATATAGTATCTTATCGTTATTAAAATCACACAAATGCGTCACCTGAGCAAGGCCACTTTCTTCAAAACCATCAATATGTTTTTCACCTACTCCCAGACCAATTATACCTACTTTAAACAAACTTACATTCTCTCATGATAAAATTTGTCTTTCTCTAGGCCTATCATAGGAGTAGAGCTAAGAAACTTTAAATCCTTTTTCTCATCAATTGCATATGACTTTTCCTCAAACAATTGTGTTGTAAATATATTAATTCTCTTACGATGGAATATATCTGACTCAAAACCATTGCAAACATGCTCTGATGAAAATTTCTTCGTTAAAGGGTAATCTGAAGATAAAAATTCCTGTGTATTTGATATCTGCACCGATAAACCTGTCGGAAACGTTCTTGTTAGTGTATTTGAAACATACACACAATTGTCCTCATTCTGAAAAATATTTATTGCAAAGTTAAGTAAAGTTTTATTTACGAAAGGACTATCTGCGCAGATCCGAGCAAATCCATCGCAAGGGAATACACTTAATCCCAAGCAAAATCGTGAGTAAACGTCATTTAAAGAGCCACGCAAACAAGGGATCCCCCGCTTATAGCAAAAAGTTTCTATGGGATCATCAGATTTTTCAGAAGATGATAAAACAACAACGTTTTCAAAATACCTAATTGCTTTCACCTGACAATAGACTTTTGATAAAATCGTTTCACCATCACCAAACTCAAATAGTACTTTTCCTGGCAGCCTTGTTGAATTCATCCTAGCTTGAATAAAACAAATAATCTTTTTAGAAAAATTTATGTCCATAATTTTTGTACCATTCGACTACAGATTTTACACCCGGCTCCATTAAAGTTTTTTTCCTAAATGGAAGTAATGAATCTACCAACGTGATGTCGGCCATAGTTTTCTTTACATCTCCAGGTTGCATAGGCTGCATATCAATCAATGCTTTTTTTCCCATATATTCTTCTATTACGGCAAGAAAATCTGTTAATTTCCGTGGCTCCCCATTTCCAATATTTACAGTCCTAAAGGGAGCTACGGAAGAGATAGAGTCGTTTGAACCAACTTCCTCACCCGCTTGTGGAGCCAAATCTTTTAGTCCATACACTGCATCAACGACGTCATCTACATATGTAAAATCTCTTTCCATATTTCCACCGTTAAAAAGTTGTAGATGTTCTTTCTTATCAATAGCTCGTATAAATTTTATCAACGCCATATCGGGACGTCCCCATGGACCATATACCGTAAAGAACCGAAGTGCTGTTGTTGGTATTTTAAAAATATTTGAATAAGAATGAGCAATTGCCTCACAAGAAATTTTTGTGGCTGCATAAAATGACATTGGAGAAGGAGTCGGTAATTTCTCGTCGAGCGGACTAGCTTTATTTGCTCCGTAAGCAGATGAGGTAGAGGCAAAAAGAAAATGTTCGCAGCCATACAGCCTTATAGCCTCTAATAAATTAAAAGTTTCCACAATGTTTGACTTTAAGTATACTCCTGGATTTTCGATAGAATACCTTACCCCAGCTTGCGCTGCTAAATGAATGATTATTGCAGGCTTTACATCCTTTAGGATCTTATTGATTTTTTTTTCATCGCCAAATCTTTCTTTAAAAAAAAGAAAGTTTTTATTTTTAGATAAATTTTCAACCCTAGCCTTTTTTAAACCTACAGAATAATATGTATCCATATTATCAATGCCAAAAACTTCATAATCCCCGTCAAGAAGCCTCTGACATAAGTGGTACCCGATAAAGCCTGCCGCACCAGTTACTAGTATTCTTTTTTTCATTATTAAATCCTTAAAGACGGAAGTCGCTATGTTCAATATTAAAGTATGATTTGAGATCAAAAAATAATGAGTCGTTTTTTGATGCAGCCTTTAAGGCTTCAATTCCATCACAAACTATTTCTTTATGCGGCACAGCTAAAATTATCAGATCATACAAACCTTTTTCTAATGAAGTAACCAAATTGATACTTTCTGTAAAATTCACTCCAAAATTTGCAATAGGATCATATACATCAACAGCTAAACCATTTTTTGTTAAATTCATAATAAGATCAAATACTTTACTATTTCTAATGTCTGTACAATTCTCTTTAAATGTTGCGCCTAAAACCAGTGTTCTTGTCTCTTTTATTAGAATATTTTTTTCATTAAGCATTTGTGTCGCTTTTGTGGCTATCCTTTGTGATACATCTTCGTTAATTTTTCTAGCAGATAAAATCAACTCTGGTGTATGGCCTAACATAATGGATTTATAAGACAAATAATATGGATCCACACCTATGCAGTGGCCTCCAACTAAACCAGGTTTAAATTTTATGAAATTCCATTTTGTTGCTGATGCATCCAAAACTTCGTTAGTATCAATTCCTACTTTTTCAAAGATACAGGAAAGTTCGTTCACTAATCCTATATTTAAGTCTCTTTGTATATTTTCTATAATTTTGGCCGCCTCAGCTACTTTTATTGAACTAGCCCTATAAGTCCCTGCGTTAATTATTTTACTATAAATATAATCTATCCACTCTAAACTAAAGTCATTAGATGCTGAAATAACTTTTGTTATATTCTCAATGCGTCTTTCCATATCACCTGGATTTATACGCTCGGGACTATAACCTAGATAAAAGTCTTCATTTAGTAAATAACCACTCTGCTTCTCTAGAATTGGTTGACAAATTTCCTCAGTTGCACCTGGGTATACTGTAGATTCATACACCACCATAGCACCCTTAGTTAGGTATTTTCCTATGCAATGGGATGCCACTTTCAATGGTTTAAAGTCAGGATCATTTATAGAATCGACAGGTGTTGGAACACAACAGATAAACAAATCTGTATTTTCCAGATCACTTTCTTTGGAAGTAAATTTGATATTATTGAGTAGATTTGCTTCGTGTTCGCTGAGATCATTTGTAGTATCAATACCATTTTGTAATTCACGAACGCGTTCCAAGCCAATATCGAAACCTTGAACATCAAAATATCGGCTTAGTGACACCGTCAGTGGAAGACCAACATAGCCAACACCAATAACTGATATTTTGGGATTTTTATTCATATTTTCTGATTTAACTAATTTGTTCTTCATTTGATTTTTATCCTGAGATATTTACATTTATTTGGCTTGAAATCATAAAGTGGGGCGTTATGTAAATCTGCCGGTACTATAGTAACAAAAAATACTCCTCATAAATAAGCGTTTTTAATACATAGTGAAGCTCAAAGCTCAAATGGCACATGAGTTTTAACAGCCCAATGCCTAAGCTCTTGGAATAAATCATCATGAATCGGAATGCCTTCTTTCTTTCTCTGTAAAGAAGTCTTAATTTCAGGATCATTCGGCAACATTATTTCATTGCCGTGCTTGCTAGGCTCACGCCGAATATCACTGGAAAGTTGCGTTAAACTCGAAAGAAAGGATGTTTTATTCACTGCAGAGTCTATCTTAAGCACAATATAGAATTGTCCAATGTTTCGTTGCTCATCCATGGGAGCCTCAAACATAGAAGGTATGTTTTTTCCATAAGGCATTCCAGTGGTTATCGAGCATAAAATTTCAACAACGGCTGCAAGGCCAAACCCCTTATAATTTCCCATGGGAAATAAAGAAGCCGCTAAATTTGGATCAGTAACACTCTCTCCCTCAGAATTCGCAGCAAGATTCTCAGCTAGGTTAATACCATCTCTTCTTGCATTTTTTAATTTATTCCATGAAATCTTTGTTGTTGCCATATCTAAACAAAAAGGCTCTTCATTTTCTCTTGGGCTACAAAAACAAACTGGATTTGTTCCAAAGAAAGGACTTTCTCCTCCATATGTTAGCGATAAAGAGTCTGCATTGGTAAAACCAAAAACCATATACCCTTTTCTCGCGGCCCTAAGGCAAGTGGACCCCATGGCACCAGCATGACTAGAATTGCTTACTGCAATTGCACACAATCCATACTTGTCCGCCAAACCCATACCAAGCTCCATTGCCTTTTTTCCAGCTGCCAGACCAAAAGCATGGTCAGCCTCTAAAGCAACAAAAGCTGGATAATTTGATACTACTTGAAAATTTGGCTTTGGATTTTTTCTACCTGATAAAGCGGACGATAAATAATGAGGGAGCAAATTAATGCCATGGGAATCTACTCCCCTAAGAGATGCTTCACATAATCCATTTGCGACAGCTTCAACTGAGAAGTTATCGAGACCAACTTTTTGAAGAAGAGCATGTGTAAGCTTTAATAGGCATTGGTAGTCAACTAGTTTCAATTTTTTTCTCTTTTTATTTTGTTGTTATGAAGGTGTTAGATATTTCTAGTTCCAAGCAGTTAACAAAAAGTAAATAAATTTCATTTTCCTCTTGCTATCTTGTGCTAAATTCTAGAATTTTTTTTACCTAATACAAAAATCGCGTGTGCCCGATTTTCATTAATTATTATGAGATCTTTAACAAACACATTAGCATTTTTAAATCTCAAAATTGCAAATGGCAATAATTCAGGTTCAACTCCCCAACAATCAATTTCTGTCTGATATGCCATGCCGTGATCTCTACAGTGTTCCAAAAAAATTAATCCATTTGGTTTTAGTTGATCAGGCCAGACCCTTAATGCTTTTTCAGGGTCAGAAGAATGATCATGTGAATTTGAATATACAAAGTCAAATTTTCCTACCCAATCACTATTTTTTTCCTGAAAATTCCAAAGAGTTACAATTTCATTTTTTGCTGCATTAGGGTCAACATCTGTCCCAATTACACTGGAACTGCCAAGAGCACTGTTAAACCAAGTAACTTCAAATCCTGTGCGAACTCCATGGCAAATTCCTTTTATTCCTAGGTTTTCTTGTTTTTTTAGGTAGTGGGTTATTTCTAAAATAGTTTCCTCAGTTGTCCAAGCTCCCTTCCATCCACTGTCAAGTTTTTCTGATGTTTTTTTATTTGCGTTGAAATATAATCGCTCGCAGAATTATAAATATGAAGCTTATAGTAGTTTTGGTTGAACCCTTTTTTTAAATTTAGGGTTAACTTTTTGGGCATTAATCTGTCTAATATTTTATAAATCATATGTAACCTCCAAAATCATATGTTAATTATTTTAGGTATAAATGCTAATGAAATTACTTTGATATAAGAAAGTTTGTTGGGGGGATAAAATCTTCACAAAGTATTCAGTATATAAATTAAAAGTTTAGAGTTTCATCATATTTTACTTCAAGCAACTCTTCTTTTTTAGATATAATTATTTTTTCTGCTAACTGTAAATCTTGAGCTGTTTTTATAATAACATCAATGCCATCTAAAGGATATGTGTCAAAGTTACCGCACATAAGACCAAACCCATTCTCGCAAAAAGACGATCTAAAACTTTCAACCCGCCACATCATCAAACAATAATTAAACAACTCTACCGGCTGTAAATCTTGAGTTTGAGCAAACACTTCATCTTTTGAATAATTGATTTCATCTTTACAAAAATTCGTATGAACATACTTTTTTTCTGAGGTGATTAAAGAGTCTAAATTACTATTTAAAAAGTAGCCTAAAGTTTCCACAATATGATTGCTATCCATTAAAGGGGCAATACTATTTACCCAAACGACAATATCCGCCTCCGGCCGGTGCATTATAAAATCATTTACAACTTCATCACTTTTGGTGATTGAGGAACCCAGTCTTTTTTCACGCAAATAAAAATCAATACCGTAACGATCAGCTATACTTTTGAACACAATATCATCAGAATTTAAGACAATATCATCAAATACGCCAGACTGTTTAGCGGCATTTATTGCATAAGAAATAAGAGGCTTATCGTCAAGCAATGCAAAGTTTTTATACTTCAACCTTGAACTACCAATCCTAGCAGGAATCATAGCGCAAATATTTAGATTTTTTTTCATTTCATGGTCACATAATTAATAATTATTCAAAGTTTTCTACTGAAATCCAGTTCGAGTCTTTTAAGAGGCTTTTATTAGCAGCCTCAATCACAGCGGTACTTATTAAACCCTCTCGAAAGCATGGTCTGGCAGAGTTCAATTCACCCAATGAAGTTTTTTTTCTTTCTAACGCTAACACATCATCGAGGAAGACAGTAAAACTATCGATACCATAACCACGCCAGCCGGTATAGTCACTCTCAAGTTTGTAAGACATACAAAAATCAGGATTAATATGCTCTACTCCCGAATCGTCAGTAGTAAGCATTATTCCGCGATCTTTTTGATCAGCCTCGTATCTACCCTTCGTGCCAATTAATTTTATCTTCTGATCTGAATGTGCCGAACTGCTATTTGAATCGATCCAGTTGGTTATTACATTTTGCGTGAAACGAAAGCCGCTCTGTAATTTCCATTCTATCGCGCATTGAATGGAATCATAAGTATCTATCCCTTTATCCCTCAAAAATGATTTCTGGCCAATAGCCATAACTCTTTGGGGTAAAGCATTCGTAACGAACCTTACAATATCAATATAATGTATTCCTAGATATTGCAGAATATTTGTTTCAGCGGACCAACCCTTAAAAATCTCAGTTGGCACTACCTTTTTTTGACTGTATTCTACTAAAAAATTTAATGGTACTCCCAACACGCCGGACTGAAATTTATCGCGTAACATCAAATTTGACCGATCCCATCGCTTATGGAACTCAACAGCCCCATAAAGACCCAAACGATCAGCTGACTTAATTAGATCCTTGCCGTCGTCTACAGTAGTAGTCATAGGCTTTACCAACAGAACGTGCAGCCCCTCACGAAGACACGTCTTTGCTACTTCGTGATGCAGATGATCAGGAATCACAATTATTGCGCAAGCGGGTTTTTTTACTAATTTCAAAACATCCAAGTAACCTTGTATCTCTGGAGACTCAACTTGTGGAAACACGTTTAGATCCAAATCGACTCCAGATATAGCCTGAAGCTCCTTAGCTTTTTGCTCCACCATATTTGCAGAGTTGCTTGAAGTTGTTACACAAAAAATATCACCTCCATTACAGCCCGACCTCTTCCACTCAGACAAAGCAGGTAAAACAGTACCAAAACCTGAAGTTCCTCGACCAGACACATACATACCGCCACCGATAACAACTACATTTAAATGCATAAAAACATACTCTTGTTTATTTTCATCCCAAGAAGAAATATACAAAATACTAAGCTAGTAAAAAAATCTAGCATACACACCCTAATCGAGGTCAACTTTGTACAATTTAATTAAATCTCTATGCTTCAATTTTGGGCTCACGCCTTTATAACCAAAAAAATAAACACCTGATGAAGCATCATACATAGACGACGGACTAACTAAATAACTAAAAGGTCTCAAAATGAATCGACATACAACTCCAACTAATCGAGCAATTAATGCGCTGCGGGTAATGGACCAGATAAAATATTTGATTGACCAAGCTAGTGCGACTTCGGGCCCTTTATTTCCACCAATACTTATTGTTGAGAAATCACGAAATAAATAACGATGTCCTAACACTGTGTATCTTGTAAAGTCATATGCTCCCTCGTGAACTTGCTGCATAAATGGTGTTTCCGCGTACACAATCCCATTATTCTTTAACACTCTTAATATCTCTTTAACGACCTTATGAGGCTCAACAACATGCTCTAAAACAGCTTGAATCCAAACACCATCGTAGAACTCTGCCTCAAGAGGTAAATAATGGGCGTCACAAACTAAATCAACCGTGTCACTCACATAAATATCAATTCCATGTATTTCGATTGTCGGATGGTCCCACAAAAGATGTGTACCATCTCCCCTCTCACCAGCACCAATTACCAAAACTCTCGGAGTTTGCGTCTGCTTTTCCAATCGAGTGATAAAGTTTTGGCAATTTCTACTTGTAGTTTTACTTTCGCCTAGTAGTAAATTTTTTAACCAATTTACTTTATTTGAAGACCTCTCAATATAGGATCTGATATCTTTAGGATCACAAACCGTATCGCAAAGCTCGTCACTTATGAGGACTGGGATACCATGTAGCTCTTCAAAGCCTTTATCGCTGGCGGCATGACAACAAATTAAGTTTTTACATAAATACAATGACTTGTTCTTGTAAAGTTCGAAGCCACACCCCGGGCAGATTAATGGAATATTTTTTATCCTTGTCATGACTAGGTATCCACTCCAAAAAGATCTCTGGTAACCAAAATATTGGAGACATCATGTAGACTTGGTGAAATTCTATTTGCAACGATAATACTGCATCTAGATTTAAATTCATCAAGATCATTTACAACCTCTGATCCAAAGAAGCTGTCAATAGTGAGATTTGGCTCATAAACCATAACCGTAATCCCTTTGGCCTTAACTCGTTTCATAATGCCCTGAATAGCCGAGAATCTAAAGTTGTCACTCCCCTCTTTCATCACAAGCCGATAGAACCCAACAACTTTTGGATTTTTCTTTAAAATCTGATCAGCGATTAAATCTTTACGTAGTCCATTTGAAACCACAATCGCCTGAATCAGCGCCTGAGGGACCTGATCATAGCTTGCAAGAAGCTGCTTGGTGTCCTTTGGTAGGCAATACCCACCATACCCAAAGGAGGGGTTGTTATAACCATCCCCTACTCTCTCATCAAGGCATACACCATGAATGATGCTTTTGGTATCTAGTTCGTGAGCTAGGGCATAAGAATCCAACTCATTAAAAAATGACACCCTCATAGCGAGGTAGGTGTTAGCAAACAACTTGACCGCCTCGGCCTCGCTAGATCCAACAAAGAGAGACTCAACACCTACCTTTTGAGCACCCTGATTCAGAAGACTTGCAAACTCTTCACCCGCCTTACACTGACTGCCCACAATGATCCGTGATGGGTAGAGATTATCATTAAGCGCCTGACCCTCTCTCAAGAACTCAGGAGAGAAAATAACCCTGTGAGTCTCGAATTTTTCTTGAAGCGATTTTGTGTGGCCCACTGGAACCGTCGACTTAATAACTACAAACGTGTGCTGATTGATGCTAAGAGCATCCTCAACCACAGCATCCACTGAACTAGTATCAAATCGGTTTGTGTCTGAATCATAGTTAGTGGGAGTTGCCACAATAACAAAGCTAGCATCTTTATAGGCAGACTGCTTGTCCAAAGTCGCCTTCAGGAATAATGACTTTTCGGCTAAGAATGCTTCGATCTCTGAATCAGCAACCGTGGATTGTCTATTATTAATCTTATCGACTCTTGTCGCGTCAATATCCAGCACGGTCACATCGTTGTGCTGCGCCAAGAGCACAGAAAGGGACATTCCCACATATCCCGATCCAACTACTGTTATTTTTATCCTTTCAGCCAAGATGATTAAGATCTAATATTATGAACACTAATTTAACCAATTTTTCTTTTATAGACTCCATAAGCTATTCTTTAAAATGCGATAAGAGATTTTACACAACGCGACGTTACACCGAAATTTATATGCATTTCTTTATTTCTATCTTTCAACTTAAATCCCGCTCTAACTTAGCAATCTCTTTTTTTAATAGTTCATATTCATTCTTTTTACGCACAAGAAATTTACTTGTAATCAAAGATTTTTCACGAATACCTTTTGGGGTCAGTAAATAAGAATATTTTATTTTTTGTGAATTTTGTTTAAAATTTGAAAGCTTTATAAAACCCATATCAATTAATGATGTTAACAAGTAATAGGCAGATCCGTTAGAAATTCCAACTTTTTTAGCAATTTCACGCGTGGTCATATGAGGGTTTTCATTTATTATTTGAAAAACTCTAAACTTTGCATCTTCCTGATACTCTTTACGACGACTAGCCACGAAAAGCTACCGCACAAAGCCTTGAGACAAAGCTAAGTGATTTCATGCAATAAATAATTATACTATTCTCATATTATTCAAAAATGAACATGTAAAAATAAATAACTTCTGTCAATAGTAGTTTTCTATCTTTTTGAGATTAAAAAATTTTTGTTTTTACACAATTATTAAAATTGAAAACAAAAAATATACGGAATACATAAGTTTAAAATTATTCATCTTGACAAGGTAATGTTCAAAATAATACTTTTTATAATATATATTTAGTAACTAATTACATATTATTATTTGTATATGATCAAAAATGAACAATAATTTATAGGGATATTTACATGCCAAAAGAGTGGTTCATTCTACAGTTTAAATCCAATTCACACCATATAGCGGCAAAAAATTTAAACCGACAAGGATTTGAAACATTCTTACCCTTACATGATACCACTTCACGAAGAACATCTCGATTTATAAGTACTTCTAAACCTCTGTTTCCAGGCTACATGTTTATCAAGTTTGATAGAGCAGAATCCGTGTGGCATAAAATAAACAGTACTTATGGTGTATCTCGCTTAATTACTTTTAATTCTATTCTTAAATCAATTCCTACCATATTTGTTGATCATTTAATGAAGCGATACGATTTATCGGGAAAATTAATACCTATACAAAAATTAAAAAAAGGCGATCAAGTAACGGTTTTAAAGGGACCTTTTGCAAATTTTATTGCGACTGTTGAAAAATATGAAGCAGATCAACGCATATGGATTCTTATGGATTTAATGGGCAGGAAGACAAAAATTCAAACCCAATCAGATTACCTTACACTATCAAATTAAACTATTTACTCAAATTTAATTATTCTCTTCCATAACCAGTTGGATTAAGTTTATGCCAGCGCCAAGTATCTTCACAAATATTCTTTATATTTCTTTGTGGTTGCCAAATCATTTTCTCAAATGCCTTTGAAGAGTCTGCCCAAAAGGCAGCAAGGTCCCCCTCACGTCGAGACAAATATTTAAATTTAATTTTAACACCAGAAGTTTCTTCAAAACTTTTTATCAACTCAAGAACAGTCGTGCTTTTCCACC
>Ga0206123_10000304_pt1 | contig 48905 bp, 65 predicted proteins | sample Helgoland_Spring_2_FD_160086 | JGI IMG/M metagenome (GOLD analysis project Ga0206123, IMG submission 160086) | Pelagic subsurface seawater microbial communities from Kabeltonne, Helgoland, North Sea - Helgoland_Spring_Bloom_20160316_1 | ecosystem: Environmental > Aquatic > Marine > Epipelagic ...
TTTTTCCGGATTGTAAGAACTTAACTCGCCAGCTAAAGTGGTAAACTCGCGCTGGATTTCATTCATTCTATCAACAGCGTTCTGGTACTCCTCAGATGAAGGGTCTTTTATCCTGGCTACTTTATTTGCTAATTCGTTAAACTCGTTTTTACCTTGTGTTAAAAAGCTTCTTGTGGCTTTTTCCATTTCTGGTGATAACGATGTAAAATCTATATCCGTCTTTAAGCTGCCCATAAAAGTAGCGACCTCATTTTGGATTGCAGCTCTTTCTTTTTCGTAAGCCTCCACGCCCGCACCGAAAGTTTTCATAAACTCTCCAGCTACATCTGTAGGTATCTGTGACTGCGCTAGTTTAGCAGAAGCTGCTAATATTCCTTTATCCGCCATTAGAGTATGTGTAAGAAGGTGTATAACTGCCTTGTTCTAGTAGCGGATCACCAACGTTTGGATCGTAAATAGACGTTAATGGTGCTGTAATACCGCGAGTTAAATCAGCAAGTGGCTTACCCATATCGGTGCTGCTACCGCTTTTATAGTCCTGATACATGCCAACACCGCCGGCTAGTAAGTTGCCAGCACCACCCGCTATCTGCGCCGATGCTTGCTGCCTAGCTATGTTCGCTGCTGCCAGCTGATTCATGGACATGCCTAATTCCGTACCTATTATATTGCTTTTAAGTTCGCGCGCTTGAGCTGCACCGCCACGCTCCATGCTTTGCAACCTCATAGCTCCCTGCGCTGCCAAGCCTTGATTACGTGCTTCTTGCTGCCCTATACTTGCCGAGGCTGCTTGTATGTTTCTTGCTTGCTGGTTTGCGATTGATTGTGTAAACGCTGCAATACCCGAGCCACCAGCGGCGCCGCGCATCGAACCCATAACGTCAGCTAAGCCTTGTTGCTGTTGCTGTGCTTGAAACCGCGCTTGCTGCTGATTAACTTTTAAATCTTCGTACGGATTTTCTAAGTTACTATATAAGTTACTAGTGTCTTGTGTTCTATATTGCTCCAAAGCTTTATCATAATCACCCTGCGCTTCGCGCTTCATCTTATTTGCTTGAAAAGCGTTGTATGCACCAAGACCCAGCTGCGACAATCCTTGTACCGCGAAAATTAATGGTAGTGCCATATTTAATTAGTTTATAAGTTATTATTACGTATTATTGGCTGCTTATAAAGGCTTCGGCGTTAACCGCGAACAACTCTTTCTTCTCTGCACTGGTATTCGTCATCACAACCGTAGAATAGTACCCCGTTAAGCCAGACGTGCTTATATTAGTAGGCTTAGATACAAATAAGAAGTCATTATTCTGCAGCGCTTTGTTGCCTGAGTTAGCAGCAGTAATTCTAGTAGATGTTAATGATTGTACTAAACCTATTTGGGTGCTTGCATTACCTCTATGAAAATACAATGTATCACCCACTTGAACAGACACATTAATATCTTTTGTAAAATCTACCTCAAGCGGGTTGCCAGTTATAGTAGATGATACAGTAGATATACCTTGTGTAGAGAAGCTTTTTGTATCTAGTGTTGTATTGTTGCCCTCTATAAAGTTGAAGTATATACCTTCTCTTTCTTTCCAGGTGTTTACAACTCCGTTTTGGTCTTTTGTTGATATTGTGGCAGTCCAACCTTCATCACCTTCGTAAGATAAGGTCTTAAAGTTTTTAATGCTCGACGGTCCATCATTGATAATAGTGGTAACAGTTGTATTCCCTTGCGTTCCATAAAAGTTTGCGCGAGTAGTTGCGTCTGAATGTTCCCATATCTCTCCGTTCTTAAATGTGTAGTATTCAGTATTAAGAGAAATAGCGCCCTCAGGAGCATAGGTTAAACGCGTTGTCCACCCGTCTACAGTTTCTAAGAATGATAGCTGCTTGTTATTTAAACGCACATTGTATGTGCCTGTATCTTCATCATATGAGCCAATTAGAGGCTGCGTAACAGCTTTTAATTGCTGATTGAAGTAGTAAGACATGCTTTTATCAGAGATGACCGTAATGCCGTCTCTCGACAACCTGATAACAGATCCTCTAGCTCTGTCTGTAAAATACGATCTAAAGCCGAACGAAGCAAATGACTCAGGATTTTTAGATATTCCAAATTCCCCTGCAAACGGCACAGTTTGGCCTAAAACGCTTCTATTTGATGTGACATTAGCATTGCCGTCAGCGTTAAACAACGCATCTTTATTAGCTAATATTCTAAAGCACTTGTCTTCACATAAAGCGATTAAATCCGTGTCTCGAGCGTGCAGCTTTTGGATACTACCGTTTGTTGGGTTTAAATCTTTCGTTATATTTTCAGCTATAGTAAACTGATTAGTATTATTTATACCACTTGTAGAATTAAATATACCGCTAAATATTAAACTAGCAGGACGTCGCTCTTCTTTAAACGGCGTATCAATAATTGATGAAACCCGCACGCCCTTGCCTATAGTTGGAGCATTGAAATCATCTTCTCTCCTGTTAGATTCTACCCCGTTCCCAAAAGAATATGAGTTAAAATAATCTAACGTTACAGTATTTGAAAGCCCAGAAATAAGCTTAGCGTCACTAGCTTCGTAGTAAATATCTAAATCTGCAAGTTCATTCGGTTCTGTTTCAAATATAGCCGGGTTTGGAGTTGTAAAATGATCAGGAATCGAATCAGATACAATTTCTATTTTCGTAATAGTAGTTGCCTGTGTTCCAAATTCACCAACAAACTGGCGATCTACGGTAAATGTTCTGTGAAGAAATATTAAATTATTTCTTTGATAAGATGTCTCGGAAGTAGAACTAGTTATATTATATACTTCACTAAAATTATTATCGCTGCCTTTAAATCTTATTTTAGCAAACGGATTGCTTGCAAGTTTGTATACATTAAAATTTTGCTTTCCACCTAATCCCCCGGGGTTTGTACTACTAGCGGGCCCGTATACTAATGTAAAAGTACTTGTGTTTTTATCAGGTCTATTAATACTTACGCTGCTGCCATTGGTATCGCCAAATGATAATCTATCTGCATTTACAGAAGGTGTTGCTGGCATATCAGTGGATACCGAACCATTGCGGCTGCCTGCGCGTACAGTTGCGTTAAATCCACCTTGGATTATGGAAGTTGACGACGGCGCTTCTATGTTGTTTATAAAATCAGAATTCTTAGGTACTTTAACAAAAAACCTTCCTTGAAATTCAGGTCTTGCAGATTCTTCTAAATTATATAATACCGCTTTTAAATTAACACTTGAATTTAACGTAATTAACCAACTGTCAGTGGGTATAATACCCTCGCCGCTATCAAAGCTTACCGAGTAATTTGTTTTACCGCCAGAATCATTTAGCGGTCCTCCTGAAGATATTTCATAAAGTTGGGAAGTTCTTCCGCTCCCACCTGATTCTATAAACTGTATGGCTGAATCACCGCTAAACCCCTCATGAAAATTATTATTTTCTACAAAGGTAGGTCCCTGGAATAAAATGAAGGGGCCCGCTGCTGTAAAGCCGTTTGTTACGGTTGTTATTTGTGCGGACGAAACTTCTGTTTGTTCCATTTTTATATGGCGAGGGGCTTCGTTTTGTATATCTAATATTTTGTATCTATTGTTTATAGACACCGCTGTAGACGTACCGTGCTGCTTTTTAAGTATTATATATTGGTCTTCCCTTAATTTATTAACTTCACCTGACGCAAAACTTAACCACGCATTCCCATCTTTAGAATCATACCATCTATCTAACACAATGTTATAATATTCGTTAGCTGGATCTTTAATATAATACTTATAATATTTAATCCAAGATGGTACAGAGGCTAGCGTTGCAGACGCTGTTAAAGCGTTTTTCTTTAAAGAATTATTTTCAGCTATTATTATAGAAGCACTATCATTTGTAAAAACCGGGGATTCTCGGTTGTATTCATCTATAAAAGTAATGCCTAATTGGTAGGTTCTATTGGACTTTATGCTTTCTTTTCCTAAATATTCCTCCCCAGTAGTGAAGCTTGCATTTGTTTGCCCTGCTGTTAAAACGGGAATGCTGCCAACGGTATAGTTTTGTAAGTAATTGCCGTAAACAACTCTATTACCTATTATTTCTTGGGACTTTGCTTTACGCGGGACTGCGTCAAACGGTCTTAGTAATTGTATGCTTTCTACAACAGGCCCAAGAAGCTCCGACGTAATGTCAAAGGTGGTAAGCGCTCCACTAGACAACAAATGGTTGTCTATAACATATATGTTATTGGAGTCTGAGCCTTTAAACAATATTTGTATTTCTTCAACTCCAGCGGGCGGCAATGCATAGGTGTCTGTTGGAAAAGTTAAAGTAATTTTCCTAAGATTATTTGTCATGCCTTTATTAAAACCAATGGCTGCTTCGTAATCAAACTGACCCGGCACATATACTGCTTCACTAAAAGGAGCATATGTAGAATATTCGTTATTAGAATACTTGTACCTGTAAGAAAACCTTGGGAAATTATTTTTAAATATAGGGTCTGACTCTAGTAATAATACGCTCCAGTTTAAGTAATTGTAAGGTACATCAGCTGATATACTGTCTATTCTAAAAGTACCGCCGTCAAATTCATTTGGTTGTTCCCCTGCTGTTAAAGCGGTAATAGTACAAATAGCTTCATAATAAAGGTAGCTGCCATCTTCTTGTAAAGCTTTTGCACTTAACGTTACTTGTTTATTTAAAAACACGCTACCCGGTGCTAAAAAGCCAGAAAACCCACCGGTTATAGTAAATGTAGCGCCAATTGGCAAAGATCCCGTTAAAGGCGAAGCTTGGCCTAAATTAGCGGAAATAAATATAGGTGTAACACCCGTACCTCTATTCGAGGTTGTGGATACTAAAGAGGGAAAAGCTTGAATTGAAACAGCTTGTTTTGGAGATAATTTTATAACAGTAACATCAGTTTCAATAAAATTTCTACCGTGTACTTGAGTATGAGTCGCTAATGTATTACCGCTTTGTGCTGAGCCTGCTTTAAACGTAGATATATTAATAGACTTAGGTTCGCTAAGATCATCTGTGAAAAACAGCATGTCCTCTAGTATGTTAACACCCGTAATTAAGTTGTTAGCACTAAAGTTTAATACGTTATTAGCGTCAACCAGAACCGGCGCGATAATACCTGTTGCTTGGTCGTACTCGAGTATAGCATCAACGGTATTACTAGTTAGGAACCAGTATATCTTTTCGTTTTGGCTATCGCGCACCGTGCCAATACATTTAGCGTTAGTTAAGCCAAACGGAGTTGTTCCGCTACCTGTAGTTTGCCAGGTACCACCACCTGGTTTGTTGTTTTGTTTAGTATTGCCTAATACATTTTCAATGGCACCAACGTCGTTGCCCTCAGATGTACTTACCTGGATATTTTGACCATCACGATATTCGCCTTTAGGTACAAGACGCTCATCGAGGTCTTTGTTCATCTTACCGCGAATAAAGGTTTGTTTTAACTTAGGCATATATTAGTGTTTAATCCACTTAGATTGGTTTCTCATTACTTGTGCTAACTCTGATATCTTAAGGTTGGACATGCGTAGCTTAGCATTGCGCTTAGCGGCAACCATCTCTTTCTTAAATCTAGCAATCTGGTACTCTGGAGTATTTGCTCTGGCACCTAGCACGGCGTGAGCAATATACTTATATACAGCTTCTTCAGCAAACTTATGCACGCGCATCTCTTCATCAGTACCCAATCCATCACTAATGTATTTTAGTGTTACGATTTGGTTAACTAAGTTAGAGCTAAAGTGCATAATACCTTTTAACTGGTCAATGTAGAAAACACCATTACCCTGCGCTTCTTCCGGTGATAACCCGTAGCGTCTACCGTATCTGTAAAGATTAAACAACTCACTCTCTGTAAGATTGTTTTGGTTATTAGATGCTGTATTAGACGAATAGTAAGAGGCATTAAACCTAGCTAGCGTTACAGATTCATTTGCTAAGGTCATTTTACCGTTACTATCAAACTGGTATTCATAGTTGCTGTCTTGGTTAACAGCATTAGGATTGCTAGTGTTGCGTGTTGGATAGATAATTCTTTCTATACCGTTTGAGTCTGCCCAAGATACTTTAACATAGTTTACGTAGTCTTGTGGTAGTATCATGTACAGCGCTGGTGGTACTTCTACCTCTAAAGCTTTTTGTGACGGTAGAGTATCAAAGCTAAATTCTTGAATAGCACGCTGTGCATAGAACGCAACGTCTGTGCGCTTTATTTTGCTTATAATTTTATCTTCGCCGACATAGGCTATCATAAAATTGTTTACCATATCTTTAAGGCTAACAAACTGGTAGTCGCCGTAATTTTCATCACCGCTGTTCCAGTTACCGTCTGCTCCTTCGTAGTAAAGTTCGCTAGTTTGATTTATTAGCCCCATTTATTAAGATTTTTCTTGTTGAGTGTTTTTAGCTTCTTCTTGTGCTGCTATCTGATACACTTGTAATTCACGTGTTGATATACCCGCTAGTTCTAGTATTTTCATTACTAGCTCTGTTTCCTCTGAATCATGCAACTCGAAATCTACAGAGTCCGCTGAGCTTTGCAGGCTAGAGCCATCAACTAAAGTACCAGCCCATTGTACAGTCGCAGGTCTTTTAATATAGTTACACGCTACCCCTGCAGTTATAAGCTGGGTTGGAGCTGGCGTAGTGAACGTTAATACAGTGGAGTTTGATATGCTTTGAGCACTCGATAATGTTATAGTAGTACCATTAGCCGCTATAGCAACTACTGTTACCGCTCCTGAGATGCCTGTACCGGTTACTATATTGCCTATGGATATACTTGGATTAGCCGCGGATATGTTAATTGTAGCACTAGAGCTGACTGCACCGTTTAATGTAGAATTAGAAGACCTTACAATGAGGCTACCGTATACTCTATACCCACTAGCATTTGCTACAAATACAGGCCTAGTCTCAGTAGGCTTTGTTAAAGGTGACGCGTTAATGTATAAAAATTCATTTTTATTAATGCGTTCTACCTCTGCGCTGTTGTATATAAGTGTACCTATGCGGTACAAATTATTAGGCGTGCTCCAATAATCACCAGCGTATGTCATTGCGCTAGTAACTTCGAATAGGTTTATTTTTTCATTGAGAATGTTGAGCATGTCGGAGAACTCCGTGTCGTTTCCATGCATTCTACCAAACTGGTTAATGTCATAGAAGTATTGCTCGAATAGATCCATTTGCGCTTGATTAGCAAACAGGTTGAATTCCTGAGGCGTAACATACCCTCGTTGCTCTTTATTGAGTATACTTAATACCCGTTGATAAACAGTGTCTACGCTTACGCTCATATTGTTATTTGATTAAAGTGGAGGCTACCTTAGTAACCCCCACTGTTATTTTATAATCGTTTTTCTATAGTGTTCAGTACTTCCATTCCTTCATCTGTTTTGAAGTAAGATGCAAGCGCTGAATATGGGTGCTCGTCAAATGGCACCGTCATTAGTTTACGTCCTGTGTTAGCGTAACTGAATGTTCTTTGGTCTTGTGATAATGCAATCAATCCCTGTTCAACCGCTTTAATACCGATGTTACGTAAGTGTACGTTTTCGTCATTAGCTAGTTCTATGAACAATTGTGGGTTGCGGCGAGCAAATACAAGGAGATCACGTTTAAGCTCCTTAGAACTCATCTCAGATACCTTAGAACCGAATTCTACACGCAAGATTGCTTCAGCTTCATCAACGTCCATTGCTTTAGCAGCATTCATAGCGTCGAGTTCTAATTCAATCCAGCCCACTTCGTTTTCTGCAATTGCTTCAGCTTTGTATTCTTCAATAATACCTTTTGCCATAAAAGGATGGTACATTGAAAGTAGTCGCTGTAGCACTACATCTTCTTTTGGTACGTTTAATACACCGTTTCTAAACACGATGCGCCCTAGGGTTGCAGGGCCTTCTTGTTCGTCCACAAAGCAAGAACGCTGGTTAGTAGCATACCTGATTTCACGCTGGTAGCCTTTTTCTTCGTCAAACCAAAGTAAAGGTTTTTTAGCAGAGTGTACTGCAGGTAGCGTAAACACTAAAGGTTTTTTACGACCTGTTAACTCGTACAAGCGATCTTTGTATTCCCAAGAAGGTTTCTTTGGCAGTGGAGGCATTTCTGTTGCCGTTTCAAACGACACTTCCGGTGTCTCTACTGTAGTTTCTTTTTTAACCGAAGCTTTCTTAGCTGCGGGTTTTTTAGCTGTTGCCATAATATGATATAATTAAATAGATAAAAGAATAATGCCCCCGGCCGAAGCCGAGGACAATATTATAAGCTTACTTCAACAATACGAAGTTGTTAGCTGCTTGTACACAAAGTGCACGCTCAGATAAGAAATGTACATTCATTTCATCAACTGCGCTAGTGAAGTTACCACCAACTGAACCAGTGATCCAAGATTTCATGCGACGATCTTCTGCTTCGTTAGCACGGTAACGGATGTGCAAGAACGGACGAGAAATGTTCGTACCTAATTGCTCATCGTATACAGTAGAAGTACCAGCAGGAACCATAACACCTTCAATATCGCCGATAGATCCGCGAGTAGTTGAATCGTTCAAGTATTTCCAGTCAGTCTTGTAGAAGTCGTAAGAACCGCGACGGAATCCAGAGAAACCTAAGTTCAACGCCATATCCTCAGAGTTATCAAATACTCCGTAAGAAGTACCACCAGCTCCGTAAGAATTTTGAGCGGCAAGCATGTTGTCGATACCCAAAGAAGTTGCACGATCTAAGAACATCATGTTCTCTTCAATAGCACCTTGCTTATCAAGCTCAGCCAAGATCTCGTCGAATTGACCTAGTCCGTTAGCACCACCGAAGTCAGTAGCGTTGTAAACTAAACCGCGATTTTCGATAGCTTCGAACATACCTTCAGAACCTGTAACATTTGCAGCGATTGCTCCAACTGCTTTTTCAGTTTCAACCATGCTCATCTCTAAGTAATCTTCGAAACGTAGACGAGACTCGTGCTCAGACTTCAAGTACCATAAGTAACCGCCAGTTCCAGCTTCAGTCGTAACTTCAACCCAACCGATCTGAGCAACGTCAGAACCGTTAACATTGTACTTATCACGTAAAATGATAGGCTTGTTTTCGAAAGTTGTGAAAGAAGCGTCGAATGAGTTGCCTACATCGCCTGATCCTTTTGCGTACTCAGAACCGAATACAAAAATATTCAAACCTGTTTTGTTTTGCAATCCAGTAGGAAGAATAGCATTTGTTTCTCCGTACACTTTAATAAGTACAACCTGCGTAGACGCATTATTTGCAACATTCGTGTAAGCTTTCATTTCATGAACACGAGCTTTTGCAGTAACGGTACCGTTAGAGATAACCAAAGTTTGGCCTACACCAATTAAAGATGAAGGATCAGTACCTGTTGGTAAACCTGTAAGTGTAATTTCAGTACCTGCGGGATTTGAGCTAACGCCGTCATATGCGATGTGCAAGCGACCTTGCTCAGACCATACGATACGGTCAGAAGCCATTGGCATTTCAGCGCCAACCATACGTAAGAATCCGCCGACTGTACGCTTTCCGTAACGCTCAACTTCTTTCTCGTATACCTCTGGTAGGAACTGTTGTGTAAAGTCCATGTCAGTCACGGACAAGTAGTTATCCGCGAACAATCCCTTAACAGGACGCGGAGTTAAGTGCTGTAGTGCAGCACCAGTGTTTGCTAAAGCCATTTTTATTTATTTTAAATGGATTATTATTTCTTAAACTTAACCTTAAGTTTAGAAGAGCTTTCACCACTGTCAACTGCACGTATTTTCCAACCGTTAGATGCCGTGACTTCCTCATGAACCCCTCTCGGATTCATATTCACGTTCTTGGTGCGGGACATACTGTCTTTTACTGCATCGGCTTTGCCTTGCTCATAAAAGTGTTGTGCAACCTGATCAGCGTTCATAGCTGTGAACAGCGATTTATGATAACCCTTAGCGTCTTTCATTTCCCCCTTTTCGTTCAAGAACTTCTTGATAAAGTTGTTAATGTCGCCTTGAGTCTCTTTAACCTCACCTGTGTTATTAACTTTGAAGCGGTACTTCTTGTCTCCAACTGAATAATCGAAACCTTCGAACTTTTCGTTGAACACTTTCGCGCTTTCTTGTTTAAACCTACTGGTTTGTCGTTCAGCAACTTTTGCTGCTTCCTCACTCTCTTTATTATAACGGTTAAAAAACTCAACCGCTTTTTGTTGATCAGGGTTCAATCGTGAACCCATCTTAACTTCGTCGTAGTATTTAGACTTTAAGCCGTCTAAATGATTTTTAGCTTCTGACAATGCTTGCTTACGTTCCAGCTTCTTTAAACGTACTTCACGTTCGTCGTCAAGCTCTTCGTCGTAAGAAAACTTATCGGCTAATAAAAAGTCAATGTCTTCTCTGTCGTAAGCTTTATATTTTTGCTCGTAGTATTCACGAAGCAATTGGTCTTCGTTTAACGATGCGTAATCGGTGTTAAGCTTTACGTAGTCTTCTAACGAACCACCTGTCTCACTCATAAAGTCTACAACTTTTTGAATGTTTTCCGGTAATTCTACACCTGTCACAGCTGCTTCAGCAATTGCTTCCGCAACCTCTTCTTGTAACTCATCTGTTACTTCTTCAACCTCTTCGTCTGTAATTTCACGAAGTACTGGTTGCTCTACTTGCTCTTCTTGAACGGGTTGTTCAACTTCAGCAGGGACCTCTTCTTCTTCTCTGGCAGGTTCTGCAGCTGGCTCTTCGACGTTTTGCTCTGGTACTCCTTCGCTAACTTCGGATTCGTCGCGTACAGGAACCTCATCTGTGCTTTGCTCTTGAACGGCATTTTGTCGTAAGTCTAGTTTGATAGTTCCATCATCGTCGACGGATGCTATCGGGTTAGTTTCTTCACTCATGATAAGATATTATAAAATTGTTATTACTATAATTACCTAGGTTCAAAGGTACCTAAGCCAAACCCACCGCCAAGTATATCGTTTCCAGAGGATTCGAAGTTTTTAGGTGGTGAATCATTTTTTCTTTGATCAATCAACTCACTTTGTTGAGTCGCTTGCATTTTAGTTCTTTCGTCTTTGCGGTCTTCTTTACTAGACTCTTTTTGCTTCTGCCCATCAACCTCAATGCCTTTAAGCTGCATATTGTATTGGAACTCCAAGGCCATAAGCTCTTTCTTTAATTGAACTTCAGATTGCATTTTTTGCTGGTCAATCTGTGCTTTCATTTGCTCAAGCTGTGCTTTTGTTTGGAACAATGCTTGGTCTTTTTGCACTTCAGCTTGTGCCGCAACTTGTTGTGCTTGTGCGTTTGCTTGTGCCTGCGCTTGTATGTTCTCCTGCTGCATTTGCTGGTCACGCTCAAGTTTCTTCTTGCGGCGCAGCTTCAACAGTTGGTTGGCTAGCTTAAGGTTTTTAACCTCGCGAATATCAATAGCATCTTCAAGGTCAATTAATCCCGCTGATAATGCAGTTTGAATGTTATTCTCAAGCATGCCTTTTTGTTCGTCGTCTGGCGACAACTCAAGCACAATGCCAAAGTCGTACAAGTGCAGCTCTTTTAGTTCGTCTAATGTCGCTACATTAAAACCGCCAATTTTTTGTATAAACGCTTCACGTGATGGGCTGTACTCTAATATATCAGATATCCTAAGTGATAATCCTTCTGCTGTGTCGGCTGTTAAGAACAACCCTGCATCTAATATGTGGCGTGTAGCTGTATTAGAATTTGCGGCTGCAAGTTTCTGTACACCCACTAACGCCCTTGAATCAGGTGATGAACCATCACGAGCTTCATTAAGACCCGTAACGTCACGAATCATCTGTAAGTAATAGTTATACGTCTGAATTAATGTTTGTAGCTTTTGGCCACCTGCGCCAGTCTGTAATGGTTGTATAGGCACTTTACCTGGGTTCATATCGCCCTCTTGTGTAAATGACCTACCGATAACAGAACCCGTTTGAAAGAACATGTTAAGCGCTTCTTGTGGGTTGTAGTTTGTACCATTACCTAAATCGATTTCAGCAAGACCATCAGCATCCATATAAACACCGTCCGGCATCATCTTAGCTAATACTTGCTGCATCTTTAAATGTGTAAGCTGCACCATATCAGCGAAACCAGTACAACGGCTTACAATAGATTCGATACGGCCTTTGTACATTCTAGGCGCTACAATACTGTAATTCATTTTTACTTTATTGTAATCGCTTTTTGGACGTACCATATTCTCAGCAATGCCCCATTCAAGTAGCGTGCTAGTGCCTAAGATAATTGCACCTTCATAAAGTACTTCTAGTGAGCGCGAAGCCTTAGCAAATCCCTCAGCGTCTGCTGGTGGATTAAACTGGTCGTCACGTAGTATTACTTTCTCCGCACCCGAAGCTGTTTCTTTAATCTTATAGACTTCGTTCATGTACGTCTTGTAATTAAAGTACAATACTTGAACTGTATTTGAATCGTAACGATTATCGTTTATCTCACTTCTATTCCAGCCACCTGTTAAGTTCTGAGAACCTTGACTTTTAATCTTGTCTAAATCGTCTTGTGTTAATCCAGGGTATTGTTTTTTAAGCTCACTAATTGGAATAGTTTTTACTTCACCAACATAATAGATATCATCGAAGTAAGGGGATTCAGTATATGAGTATACTAAGTTTGCTGGGTCAACATAATCAACTACTACACCTTCTGATTCAGAAAATGTATTTTTAACAGCACCGATACCAATAGTCGTTAAGTCATGGTACACACGTCTTTTAATAAGATCGTAGTTGTTACCATCTAATAATGTGTTTATAGCAACCTCTTCAGCAATTTCAATACCTTGCTTGTAGCTAAGCTGCATATGTAACTCAAGCTCTTCTTTAGATTCAGGTAATGCTGCTGGATCGTTTTCGTATAAGTTAATACCAAATGCTTCAGCCGCATAATCGTTAAGCTCCTTGGTTTGCATGTCTCTAATAATAGAATCCATATATGCCGTGCGCTTTTCAACGCCGTATGGATCCTGTGAGAATGCTTTAATATCAAAAGACCGGTCTGCAATACCGTTAACAACTATATCTACAAATTTAGATAAGATAGGTACTGGCTTCCAGTCGAGATTGAGGTAAGATAAATCACCGTTAATAGATAATTCATCTTTATATTTTTGTATGGGTTGCTCACCGCGCGCATATAAACGCAAACTATGGAAGCTGTCTTGATTACTTCTAAATCTTACACTTCCCTGGTTGCCATCAAACCATTCGTTTTGAATGGCTCGCCCGACTTGTAAGCCGTACTCCGGCGACATCTTCTCTTGGTCGCTAGCTACTTGGCTGGGGAAAAAGTTACTTACAACTGCGTTAGCCATATTGTTATTTTATTATTTTTGAAGTATAACCGTCTTGACTGAACCTTGCAATCTTTAGGTTTAATTTTGTTTTCTGTTGTTCACCGATCGGTTTGTACAGATCTTTGTGGCAAGCCATAATAGCCAGCCCTGAGCTGATAGAGGCATCGTACTTCGTCCTGTTGTTCATATCGAACTTAGACCAATCGTTTAGCGTATCGTTAAAATACATTGTACCATATTCACCTTCGGTTATTACACCTACGTGGTTTTCGATGTACATTTCAATAGCAGCAGCGTGTGCTTGCTTCATGTCCATACTAGAGTTAGGTATTCCACCTATTTCTTTCTCAGTTATGGAAAGCTTGTTCCATAATCTGTCAGGTCGGTTCATCGAATAACCCCGGTAACCTCTTCTTTTAAAGTGGTACAATAACCTTGGTTTGTTATTCTCGGCAAGTATTGGCATTCCGTAAAAGACACAAGCCATAAGCACGTCTTCGAAAAATATCTCTGCTGTTTGAGGCCTAGCTATGTATTCTAAAAAGAATGTACTAGGTGGCGCATCCTCCATTGTGAATTTAGTTAATCCATGCAATGCACCTTTGGAACCCCTGCCGTCAGTCGTTCCTGAAATATCGTAGCTATCACACCCAAAAGCACCAACGTGTTCGTTGCCTGGGTATTTGATACCGTTTTTAACTGTATACTTGTTTTGTAGGTTTAGACCAGGTACCCAAGACACATTAAAGCGACCTGAAGGGTTTGGCATAAACACTACTTTAGTATCCTTAACTCCGTTTTCCCACTGAAAACTCCCACGTGTTACAGTATTAGTATTACGCAAGTCCGCGTTATAATCAACCTGTTCGTAGATTTTTGCTAAGTTAAAAATACTATTCTTACTTTCATCACGGAAAGCGTGGTCTGTGGTACGCGGAAACTGGCGGTAGTACTCGTTCAAAGCATCCTGGTCTTGTTTAAGACCGTCAACTTCATTTTCCCAGTAATCTATAACACCAACCTCGATGCTATCACCGTGTGGGTCTATAGCTTCTTCTTCAGGTGTATTAAATACCGGCTGCCCGTACTCATCAATAAATCCTTCATAGTTCCACTCCATTGGTATAAAGAGCGAGTACAATCCCGATTTTGTTTGACCATTATTGTTTCTTTTGGTTACATCTGAATCTAAATACAACTTCTTAAAGTTGTTACCACCTTTGTCTAAAGAGTTCGATGTGCTACCCATTAAACACTTACCAATGATACGAGAACCAAGACGCAAACACGTTTTAGTTACGCGCCAGTTGTTTAGTATGTTATCAGGCTTTTCCCACTTACCGCTCTCATCATGCACGAGCAGCTTAAGCTTTTCACCATCATAAGAGTTGTCCCCTGTGTTTTTCCAATCAATCGTTGTATCAAGACCTTCGAGTTGTATTCTCTCTTCTTGCGATTGTATTGACTTACGTGTTAACTTAGAAGCAGGAACCCTATATGCCAGTTCAGTCTTCGGTCGATCCATACCATCTTGTATAGGCTTAAAGAAAAACGGGTAGTTGAGGGAAATTGGTACAACTTTATCGGTAAACATTTTCTTTGCATCACTACCGGACTTTGATAAAATACCGAATCTGGCATCACTTGAGATAGTTGCTTGGTTGACAGTTTCGCCTGATGCCATAAATGAGAATCCACTCCGTCTGTTTTTAAGGTAGCACATTCCGTAACATCTTGTATCAATCTTACAGGCTTCCCAGAATATAAAGAAGAGTCTATTGGCTTCTCTGTAGTCTGGATTACCAACATCGATCTTACTCCACTGCAAGTACATGTAGTGAGTGCCAGTGATATAAGTACGCTTGCCTTTATTATAAAACCAATAGCCGTTATCACGGCGGTTGAATTCTTCATCAATATAACTCTCCCACTTGTTCTTAAATTCATCTGGATATGTTTGCCAATCGAATATGCTCTTAATGTTTTTAAGCTCTTTAGGATACTCCTGAACAGCCCATTTGTTTAAACCTTTATTTAGGTTCTTAGGCTCTGGTGGTAAAGCTATAACAAGATTTTGTATTTCAATAATCTCGCCTATCTGACCTGTCTTGCTTAATACAATAAGGTCGTGTTCTTTATTGTAGCCGTATTTCCATTTCTTACTTTTGTTGTAACGATGTACCGTTGTAAGTTTTATGGGCTCTACAGTTTTAACTAAACTTTGCTCGTACATTACTTAGAACGTCTTTCAGCAAATCCTTTAAAAGCTTCTTTCTTTTCTTCCGCTGGTTTGTTTTGTAATATACGTTCTTCTTCTTGTATGCGATTTAATATTTCAAATGCGTCAAATATCGCCAGCTTCTTAGTAGCAGCAGCGTTTTTTAATCGGTCTGCAGATACATCATCTTCTGTATTAGTAATGATTTTCTCTTGCGCGACTTTAATGAGTTCATCAACAGCTCTGTGACCAGCTAGGATTATACTCTTTTTCGTCTCCTTGATACTCATATTCGATTGTAATTTGATTGGTGGGTATACGATACAATCGTTCGCCCTCTATATTAAATTCGTATTCCATACCGGGTTTGAACCCTATAAGTGCACCTTCTTCAAGCTCTCCACTAGCATATTTTATAATACCTATTGCAGGCTGCTCGTTATGCATATCAAACGTCTCTTTTGCTACTATAGGTTTAACGAAGCAGTAACCATCTAGCGCTTGCCACTCCGTGTTTCTTTTGTAAGCATAAATCTGATCCGGTTGCACAAAGAATGCGTCTTCTTTGTAATATGCCTTAGAGTTCTTTTCTTTGCCTCTAATGTCGCGAAAGCGTCTAAATACGTTATGGTGAACGATTACTTCGTCACCAATTTTTATTTCTGAATCAATAGCTAAAGGTGTATTTGTTACAACACCTAACCTGCTAGTATAATGGTGGTTTTGTACTTCTGTGTTTAATAGTAACTCTTTGCCGCCTATATCTTTTTTCGATGTAGACCTACCGTGCTTTGGTGCAACGATAAAGTTAAATATGCTTTGCATCACCAATTAAGATCGTATTCTACAGATACTGCCATGTTCTTATTAAAGTCTTTCCACGGCATTACATTATCAGCTTTTTGAATATAGATAGAGTACTTTGCTTCCTCTTCTATAATATTAACTATAGTATGACCACCATACACTTCCTGTCCAACAGAATAGTGCATGGCGTCATTCTTATAGTCTTTTCCTACACTAATCTTCCTTATTATCTGCATCTTCAGAAATAGTTCCGTCAACTAAGCTAACGCTTACTTTGCCGTAAGATTTTTCTAAATCAGCTTGGAATTCATTTAGCATCTCTTTAATTTGGGCTACTTGGTTTAGTAGTTCCATTTTTTGTGCTTCTAATCCACCAATGTTCAATTGAGCTTGGTTCATTCCTTGCACAAAGCCTTGGAGCTTTTCAAGTTCTTCAGCTGTGATCTTTTCTACTTTTGCGTCTTCCACTTTTTTCATTTTTTTTGGTTTAATATAATTGAATTATTGTTATGGTTATTATTACGTGTTATTTGCTCGTTACAAGTCGGTTATGCAGCAATAGGCCCCAAACTATTTGAGGTTACGTTTATTGCTCCATAAGAATTAGTAGCAGTGACAATACAGACTATTGTTTTGCCCACGTCGTCCGACGCTAATGTATAAGTACTTGCGGTTGCACCCGATATTGCTGCAGAATTTCTTAGCCACTGGTAAGTGTGCGTAATTGTAGCTCCCGAAGAATAAGTACCATTAGTTGATGATAAGTTATTACCGACACTTGTTGTGCCGCTAATTACAGGGGACGTTAATGTAAACGGTGCGCCTAGGTTAGAAGCGCTGTTCCAGTCTACGTATGTACCTAAACCGATGCTCATGCTACTTAACCGCTACGATATCCGCTGCTGTTGTTGCTGCTCTAACGTAGTCTACAATAGCTGGCAAAAACGATCCCGCAGGTACGTTCTTAAAAATAATTACTTTGCTGCCTGTATTTTCCACGTTTTTCATGATTACGTGCACATCGCCGCCTGTACCTACGTAAAGTGCTACGCCATCTAAAAACGTTGTATCACTTTTAGTTACAGTAGTTGCTATAGTAGCAAAATCTGGTTGTTGATTGTATTGTCCCATTATATATATTTATTTCTTATTAGCAGTTCCATCTACGGCGTGCTGCGCAGATGCGTTTGTCCGGTGTTTTTGAACAGTTAATACTGTGCATTTTCATTTGCCCTGCTGAACGCGCGCAATATGATGTACGACGCTTACCGCCTCCAGGTTGAGGTGCCTTAAGGTTACCACCTGTTTCTTTATTGTAAGCCTTACGGCCTGCCGCTGTCATTCCAGCGCCTTCTTTAGCGCTTAAGAAGTGGCGTCCTTTACCTTTTGTTGTTTTCTTCAGCTTCTTAAAAGGTGAAGATTCTTGTACGTATGCCATAATGTAGTGAAAATGGGGACGGGCAATAAAATAAGGTAGCGATTCCTTTTCCTACACGCCCGATGTAAACCCCGTTATTTTTTAGTTTTCTGATATGCTTCTGCTTCCCACGGTAATCCGTGAGCACCTTCGGGCATTGTTTGCCTTGTATATACTCTGGCTGGTGAACGAGTATCCTTCTTCCACGTTACTGTGTCCGTGGTGTAACCAAGTTTACCCTGAGCCATTTGGTCAAGGTGTACTTTTTCGTGTTCAACAGCTTTATTAACCTTGTCTTGCGACAAACCCTTTTGAACAAATATGGTTCCGTCACGGTTAGCTTCGGCCTGTATGCCGTCGCCTAACTGCTTTTCAAACACCGGTGTTCCGTGTTCTGACGCTTCTTTATTGATGCCAAACAGCATCTCTTTGTTCTTAAGTTTAAACATTACTTTCCGCAACCGCAGCCGCAGCCGCCTTTCATTTTCATTGGTGAAGCTTCAAAGTTACCAGGTGTTTTACCACCAGCATCAATAGTTACTTCTTGTGTCGCAGGCATTGAGCCGTAATTACATTTAGCTCTTTGCGTAATAGGTTTAGAGTACATCATCGTTCTTTATCTTTTATCATATCATCTATAGCCTTGTTATAGACTTTATCTGTATACGATTTGTTTTTATAAAACTTACTTGAAGGTCCTATAGGCATATCCTCGTAGCCTAACATTATATTGTACATGCGTGTTATCAATCTCCGTGTCTTTTGTGACACTTTAAAAACACTGTATTTAATCGTTGTTTTATTCCTATGGCGCCATACCTCGATCCAATCGTTCTGACGTAACCGTTCCCACCGTCTTTTATCCCACGCGTAGGTGTATGTACCGTTAATAAAATCATTACGCGTAAACCTGTCTTTGCAATCTAAATAGATAAGCAGTTCAAGATCCGCATCTGTTATACCGTAAGTCTTACAAGCCCATTTCCTAACGAGCCTGTAATACTTAAACAAATTCATATCGCGCAAGTCACTCGGTTCTATTTTCATTCTACAATAACAACATCCCCGAGGTTAATAACGTGTAACAAATTTTCGTTCCATTCAATACCGTGGCCAGCGTGCTTATCGTACCTAATAATATTACCAGGTGCTAGCATCGTAACTTTGTCACCAACGCTAACGATTTCAGCTTTTAAATAGCGCACGTCTTTGTTCTGGTCTTCCGTAAGTTCGAGGCCACCAACTTTCACTGGCGCCTCTTTAATCTTACGTATTACTATATAGTGGTTAATTGCTTGCATCGATACGCATATTAGAGATTATACAATCTGCAGACGTAATCGTGGTGGCAACACTTACCGCATTCTTTAAAGCCGTCTTAGTAACTAACACTGGGTCAATAATACCCTTCTTAATCATATTAACGCGTTCACCAGTAGAAGCATCAATACCGTCGTGCTTGGTTGTTAAGCTACCAGAAAATTTAATGCCAGCGTTGTCCAATATAACATTAAACGGTGCGCGTATAGCACTTAACAGAATGTCGTAGCCTAAGCCTTTGCTTTTGATAGCTTGAGAAGCCTGTAGAAGCGCAGTACCGCCACCGGGTACAATACCTTCTTTCAAAGCTGCTTGCACAGCATAGATAGCGTCTTCAACTCTATCTTTCTTTTCTTTTAGTTCGACTTGCGAGTCAGCCCCAACATATACGATCCCGACACTACCGGATAGCATGGATAACCGCTGTTCGAGCTTACCTTTAAAGAAACCGTTAGTTTCTTCACTAATCTTCTTACGTACATCTTTAATGCGATCTTCTAGCACTTCTTTGTCCACATCAACTTGCAGGACTGTGCTTTTATTGTTTGTTACAGACTTAACTGCTGAGCCTAGTACTGATGGGTCGATTAAATCTAAATCGTCACCAAGCTGCTCATTTATAATCGTTGCGCCTGTAAGCAAAGCCAAGTCTTCAATAGTATCTTGCTTTGTGAGGCCAAAGCCTGGCACGTCAACGATGTTAATCTTAATGTTACCTTTCACTTTGTTTGCTAGTAGCGTTTGGTACGGTTGTTGATCCATACCCGCGATAACTAAAAGTGCTCGGTTGTTTTTAATCGCAAACTCTAGTATAGATTGAATGCGACGAATGTTTGGTATTTCCGATGCTACGATAAGTACCAAAGGGTTGTCAAGTTCAGCAATGCCTTTATCCTTATTCGTAACAAGGTGTGGTGACTTAAGTCCAGAATCAAATTGTGTGCCCTCAACAAAATCAACATAAGTTTCATTTGTATCGGACTCTTCCATCAAAACGACGCCATCCGCTCCAACTTTGCCGAAAGCTTCTCCAATTTTGTCTCCAAGCGCTTTATCGTTGTTACAGCTAATGTAAGCAACTTGCTGTAGCATTTGATCTGCAACCGGAATACTGGCATCATTGAGATAAACCATAACTTCTTCAGCACAGTCTTGAATGCCTGTTTTAACGTTTCTAGTTTGCCCTTCATTTTTGTGTTTATTAATTTCTTTCAAAATAGCATGAGCGAGGACGGTAGCTGTTGTAGTACCGTCACCCGCTTCACGCACAGTGTTTGCAGCCGCTTCCTTAATTAAGGTCGCGCCTATATTTTCGACCGGATCACGTAAGACTACGCTTTCCGCAACGGTTACACCGTCTTTTGTAATGACCGGTCGGCCCATAGCGTCTTCGTATATAACGCATTTACCTGAAGCTCCTAAAGTAGACTTCACTGCGCTTGTTAACTTTTCGACGCCGGACATAATTTTTTCGTTGGCTGTATGGCCAAACGTAAGATCTTTGACGATCTCGCTGGGGTTGTTGTATTGCATTAGATTAAATTAAATTAGATTGTTACTTACTCGAACGTTTTAACGACCTTAGGCCCTTGTATAAATTCAAGCTTGTTTTTGTAGTGGTCTACTGAAGTATCTATTGCTGCTTCAGCTCCGTCTACTGTTTCCCGACGAGTTACGTCATTCCACTTATCTTCCCATTGCAATTCTGTTTGGAAGTAGCCGTTGGGTAATTGAACTATTCTCCAGTTCTTTTTATCCGAGGCTTGCTGCCAAAAGGCTTTGGTTTCTTCGGATACTTGTTGGTTACCACTTGACGTAGTGGTAGTACGGTAATAAAAAGTCATTTGGTTTTTGTTTAATTATTGGTTATTAAGTTAATTGTACTTTTTTGTATTCAGCTGCTATTGCGGCAACGTTTGGTGATGCGGTAAATGTAGTTGAAGAGCCTCCAACTACTTGTGCTGGTATAGTAAGTACATCAGTAGTCTTGTACCCAGATCCCGCGGTTGTTGATGTAATGCTAGTTACATTGTTATTGTTCATTACAATAGTTACGATCAACCCTGTGCCTGAACCACCTGTTGGAACAATACCAGTATACGTACCAGTTGTTGCATTTGTTGGCGCAGTTAACGCTGGAATTACACGACCCGGAAAGATGCTGCCAAAAGAGCTAACGCATACATAAATTTTATTGTCTGCGTCATTAAAAGAAAAATCTCCTTTTAATCCGATAGCGCTATCTGGCGCTGCTGCATCTACTGATATAAATCCGCCTAAATCCGCAGCTGTTACACCCTGGTGGTTTTTACGAACTCCTTTGTCCGCTAAATCAACATCGCTGTTGTATACAACAACTTTTGAGTTTTTGTTTAATGTTTCTAGTCCCATTTTGTTTATTGTTAAGTTTTTGTTTTTATACCTATTATTCTATAATTACTTGCGCATCAACTTAGTTAAGTCTTTAGTCTTATCGCTTGAACCCATTGAAGAGCCGAACCAATAACCGTAAACATCACCTAATGTACGCAGGAAGAAACCACTAAATGTAGTTATCAATCCTTTCTGTACTTCAGTAAGGTTTTTCCAGTCTAGGAAGTCCGTGAAGATAGCTGTGGCCAATCCTAACGCAATAACTAACGTTACATATGTAAGTATGTCAGGTGTTGCTTTATTTTTCCCTAGATTGCGTGCAGCGCGACGGTCTTCTACTTCCTGCTCGTACGCTTTTTCAATAAAAGCTTTCTTCTCCTCAGGAGTTTCTATAAACTTATCAGCCACTTCGACCGCTTTGTCTATAAGCGAAGTACCACCGCCGGTAAGTAAGTTTATTAGCTTACTCACCACCGCCGATTTGCATGGTTACAGAAGTTGGTGTGATCAATAAATCAATAGATGATTGAATACCAGCTTTCATCGCTGTTACTGCATCTGCACCCATTGCTGTTTCTACCCACCCTGTAACTTCTTCGTTTGTTACATCCGCAATTGGCGTAAAGTCTGACAAATCGCTTGTGTCAATTGTTTGAGTACCAATGTTTGTTACTGCATAAGGGTTATCGTTTGGATCGAGCTGGTCTGAAGTCCCGGTTAAACGCCAGTGTACATTGTATACTACGTCTGATTCGCCTTCTTGTGTTGGGTGCACGTCTACTGTTCTGCAATCCCATGTGTAAGTTGTTGCCATTTTTTTGTTTTATTTATTTATTTAAGATAATCATTCTATTGTTCTCGTTTCAGAGACGGCAGGTACTGTTACTTGTCTGTCTGTAATACATTTAGATAAAGCTGTCTGCATAAGCGTTATTTCATCCGTATCTATGCCAGGAGCTATCCAGCTGATTACAGCTGCTCTATCAAGCTCTGAGTAAGGTACAAAGTCTGTCATATCGCTGAGGTCTAGTTGAAGACGGTCAATGTGTGTTTGACTATCGTCTCCCTCACTAGCAGTGTAGGTCCAGTGAATGGTGTGAAGCACATCGCTGTACTCCACGCCATCTTTAGTCATCGTAGGGTAAACCTCTACTTCCGTAAAATTCCAAGTGTATTCCATATTATGTAATATCGTTGTTTATGTATCTAAAGCTAATCATACTTTGACTAATAGACTGCGTGGTCATATTCATAGAGCCAGATAGTAAGTAAGCTAAAAGATAGAAATCAGTAGATGAGTATGATGTGTAATAGTAGAACGTGTTTTGAATCTGTGCGTATTCACCATAAGTACTGTAACGAACATACTGCGTTGAGTGCGACCCAGAGATAACTCCACCACCACCAGATGTAGAAACAGTCATATATGCTCCAATCATAGCACGGTTGGTGTAGTTGTTCTTTACTATAAATGAATAGCTAATTTCATACCATCCTGCCTTTGTAGCCTCAAACTCTGTTGCACTGTTGCGCTGAACAGGTGTAGTACCCGCCTGCGCCTGAGTAGAACTTGAAGATATGTTAGCCCCTGTTGAGGTGTATGTTTGGTTATTTAGTATAGTCCAACCTACAGGAGAGTACTGCTGATAACCACCGCCCCAAGACAAAGCGCCACTTCCGTTAGTTACTAGTGCAGCACCTGCCGAGCCATCAGCTGTTGGGAAGGTAAATGCCTGGTTAAATGTTACAGCACCGGATTGACTAATCTCCCAACGCTTAGTACCACTACCATCTTCCATAGAGATGTTCTCTGTACCTGTGCGGTAGTAGATGCTAAATTTCTTTGTTCTCGTAGCATCATCTCCGTAGAAGTCTAGACCATGAGGACCACCTATACTGGCTTCTCCTAAGCTAATAATGTTTGTTCCATTTGTAGCCTTGCCTAAATGAAGCAGTGTAGCTGGATTCGTAGTACTCAAACCTAGTTTATCAAAGTCAAGACGCATTGTTTCGGATATACTAACAGCATTACCAATAGCAACATCTTGTGATGCTCCAGCATACCATCTGTGCCTGTTTCCTTGCTGGTAGTAAGCTGATCGCTCTAAGGTAAATGCAGATGAACTAACAAAGCCGTGGTTGTTAGCCGTATCTGGCTTAACTGCATATCCAATCATAGCACCACCTGAAGACTTCATACCACCGATTACTACGATGTTACCACTAGTATATGAGCCTCCCACGAGCATTGTACCATTTACGGTAGATGCACCGAGTACAATACTGTTGGTTGTGGAGTTTCCGTTATCGGTCACATCGTCTAGGGTGTCTGATGTAGTTACAGAACCTGCTGTGATGTTACCGTTAGCATCTGTTTGTAGGAAACCTGCTCCGTAAGCATTGAATTTAATAGCCCCATCGGAACTAATACGCATACGTTCTGATAAAGAACCACCTGTAGCTGTAGTAAACCAAAGGTCAGCTGCGTTAGTAGACTCACCGCCATTTTGAATAGATATACCTAAAGATGCTGCTGCTTTTATAGCTCCATTAGTTGCCTGAGAAAGCTTAATAACATCTGCAGAAGAAGTAGATATACCTGAGTTTACATCCAACTTAGCTCCGGGGCTAGTAGTATTAATACCGACGTTGCCTGTAAAGTACGAATCAGTATATCCAGTACCCATTCCAAATCTAGCTATCTCTCCAGAAGTTTGAGAAGAATATACAGTGAGACCGTTACCATTTACAAGATTGTATGCTCTATTTGCCCCTAATGCGTAGTAAATGCTGTATTGGTCATTATTACCCTCGTCTCTAAAATTCAATGTAGCATTTCCTGAGTTTGTTGTGTTTTGAATTGTAAGAGTAGATGAACCTGTAGTAGATAGGTGTAATTTACTTGCTGGATCAGTAGTTCCGATACCAACCTTTCCAGTTGACCTAAATGTAGCTATTGTTGCAGGTACATTGAATCCAGCTTCTCCTACAATTTTAAATCCTGTTCTGTTTACAGTACCTTCTTTGAAAGCAGTTATTCTTGCTGCAACGTGGTTATTCCATCCAAATAATATCCCTGTTTCACCAGTTGTGTTAGTGCTATCATATTTTGAGTTGATTAACTCAATCATATTATCACCACTATTTGAGTCACCGTAGATATCTAACTTTGCAGAAGGGTTAGTAGTCCCAATACCAACGTTGCCGTCAGATTTTACATAAAAAGGTACTGTGCTACCTTGTCTTATCCTATAAGCATTATTAGCTGCTAAATCTAAAGAAGTAAGATTGGTTGTTTGACCTAAAGTAAAATTACCGGAGTTGTTACCAAATCTAGCTATATCAGATGTTGCCGCTGAATCTACATCTAACCTTCGTACTGGATCAGTAGTCCCAATACCAACGTTGCCGTTATCTAAAACACGCATTTTGTGCGAACCTCCTATTATAAACTCTATAGTAGGAGTAGTTGCTGTGTTATTATCGTCTGAGGATATTCTAAGATTACCTTGAGAAGAGGCAGTGCTTTGCACGTAAATTTTAGATAGTGAAGTACCACTATTGTCTCTTATGCTCAATCCAGGCGCATTATCTCCTTCAATAAGGACACCGCCATAAGCAGTGTTATCGTCTACGTGTAACTTATAACCCGGATCAGTAGTCCCAATACCTACATTGCCATTGCCTAAAATACGAACCGCTTCACCTTGAGTTCCTGCATTATCTGTTTTAAATGCTAGGTAACCAGTATTGTTAGCACCTGTAGTACCACCTTCTATTGCTGCGTATCCACCAATATTGTTAGTAAAATTAATAGTGGCACAAACATCAGTAGTATTGTTGTTAGCGTGTTTAAGCTCTAGGGTAGCTCCTGCTGCATTACCCCCATCACTTTCTACTTTAACTGTTCCACCAACAGTGTGTAGTAATTGATTTGGATTAGCAGTCCCGATCCCCACGTTGCCATCAAAATAAGATACTCCACTAGAGTTAACATCAAATATTGGTACACCCGATATATCTGACACCGCGAATATGCTACCGCTAAGATCATCTGTTACTGAGAAAAGCTGCCCTTGAGAACCTTGTATGTCTACAACAGTACCACCTGAGGCTCCTTCTACTATTAATCCTTTCCTTACTATAAATTCGTTTGCCATGTTACCTTTTTTTCATTGTCCAAAAAGTTATTATTCTATAATCCAAATCTGGATTTCTGTGCGTTATAATTTTGTAATACTTCTGCTGCTGTTAACGCTTGGCCATACATTCTTACTGTAGAAATATCTCCATTAGTAACTGTAGCTCCATTTCTTGAATCAGCGCCTACTCTAAAAGTACTTCCTGTACTTGCAATATTTGACCCGGCATTAGAAACAGTGGTTACAAGTGTACCATTTACATAAAACTTAAACGCATTAGCAGAGGTATCTCTTACAAAAACAACACATTGCCAAGCATTTAAAACTACCGCGTTACTACTACTGTATGCATCTCTTGAACCTCTATCCCAGTAAAATCTTAATACCTTGTTAGGATTCTTTTCAAAGTTAATGTCGTGACCCCCTGCTCCTTGATTATAGTTACCAAAAATAACAGAACGCGTGTCATCATTCCAATATACCCAGGCTTCCATTGTGCAAGATCCATTAAATACTTGCGTAGGAAAAGTAGTAACTTCAATTTTGTCATCAACCCCATCAAATTCCCAAAAACCACCGTTAGCAGTATTAAAACCAACACCATTTTGTAAAGCCCCTGGACTTGCTTGGCTTGCTATATTGGTAGTAGATGTACCCGTGCCTGGGTAGCATCTTTCACTACCTGCATCATAAGCAAATAATAATCCGTCTTGCACTATATCTGGTCCTACGTACATTATATAAATCTGTTTTTTTGTGCGTTATAATTTTGTAATACTTCTGCTGCTGTTAAGGCTGTATCATAAATTTGACAAGCTGCTATTTTTCCATTTGTATATCTTGAAGCATTATTACGACCTAATGTTAAGCCTCCTTGTATATTAGATACAGAAACAGTATTTTGACCTGTTACTTGTTTTTTTAATACACCATTCATATAACACTTCCAGCCATTGGTTCCTGGAGTTGTTGTAATTGTTAACAAATTCCAGTTTGTGCCTACCTCTGTGTTATTAGCAAACACTTGCTCTACTCTTGATGTTCTAAATATATCTAAATATGTATATCCATTATTATAAAACCATAAATTACCATTACTATTATTATATCCGCTAAGTTGTATTATCCCTGATGTACTAACACTATTACCAGTGGTATCGCTTTTTATCCATATACACAAACTAGCTTCTGTACCTCCGTTTAAATCAGTTATTAAACTGTCTGGTAGATCTATATAATCATCTGTACCATCAAACTCCCAAGAACCACCATTTGCACTACTAAATGCTACCCCGTTTTGTAAATCTATAGATTCAGATTTTATTAAATCAGTTCCTGTAGTTCCTGATCCAGGATAAGACCTTGTACTCCCCGCGTCTACCGCGAATACTAATCCATCATCTACTATATCTGGTCCTCCGTATGCCCCCATGTTATTCTGGCGGGTTTGGGTCAGTCCATTCTGGAGTAGCCATTATAACTAATATCTCTTCGTGGGTGTAAGGTCCTTCGTATGAACTTAGTGTTGATACAAATGAAGGTTCTGCGCCTTCCCACTTTAATACTGTTTGTAAACCATCAACTGATAGTCTAACTGTTTCTTCTGATGTCTCTAGCACTTGATTGAAATCAACCAATGCTATTTCAGACATGTTTATTGTAATGTATGTTATCATAATCCGAATCTTGATTTTTGCGCGTTATAATTTTGTAATACTTCTGCTGCTGTTAATGCTTTATTATACACTCTTGATGCAGCTATTTCTCCGTCTAAATAATAACCAGAACTATGAGCACCAATACGCGGTCCATTTGCATTAGTTGATATAGTTCCAGTTAATCCAGTTGCTACTCCTACTTGAATTCCATTAAGATAAATTCTTTTTGTACCCGAAGTATATGTGCAAACAATATGATTCCAAGAGTTAGCTGAAAATAAACTAGATGCAATATTTAAAGAACTAGCGCTTAAACCCATAGTTCTAAAAACAAAAGCATTATTTTCAAAGAAATTAGCATATTGCGTGTTTACTAACCCTTTTTCAAATAAAAAACCATATTGGCTTGTTGTAGTGTTTGGGTAACACCAACTTTCCATTGTTAAAGTTTGTAAGTTTAAGTTTGTATCATCAGGAAATAAAATAAAATCGTCTGTGCCATCAAAATCAAAAGCGCCACCATTGTTACTAACATATCCTACGCCATTAGTTAAAGTACCGGAAGCGCTGTTTATTATATTAGTAGTGGTTGTTCCTGAGCCTGGGTAACTTCTTTCGCTACCCGCGTCTACTGCAAATACTAATCCGTCTGTTACTATATTTGGTCCTCTATAAAATCCCATTATATTGCTCTTATTAATGATTTAACACTCCAGTCATCTGAAGTAACTGTTGCGCGCAACCTCATGTCAGTTCCTGATATATCCACGCTTAGTGTAACATCTGATGTGTCGCCTAAGTCATTAGTCGATGTCTCTGTGTATACTACATTTGTTCCGTCGTGGCAAGCAAATACTGTACCTGCTCTTAAGTTAGTTCCGTTTTTAATAACAAAGTCAAAGAACGCTGCTGTGTATGTTGCTATAAGCACACTAGCCACTGTTTCAGTGCCCGTGTCTACATCTGTGTTTTCTTGGTGTGAAAGTAAAGCCGAGTCTACCTTTATGTCGCCCGTTACAGTAACACCTGTGCTTGTGGTTTCAAGTTTTGCAACATTATTGTGATAAAGGGTTACACCCCCGTTTCCAACAACTACAATGCCATTTTCATTTCCTTGTGGTCTTATGTATATGTTATCAGCAGCCTCAAGATATAAATCATGGTTAGTTCCTCTTGCCGTAACAAAAAAGTCTCCTACTGAAGTGTTTGAAGTTTCAATGTGCGAATTACTGCCGTTGTGAAATATTTGAAGGTCATCACCCGCGCCAAATATTAATTTTTTACTGTCCGCTAAACTTACGTTGCCTGTAAAAATAGCGTCACCGCCCGCTTCTATGGTTAATCTCTTAGTAGGGTTTCCAGAAGAGCCTGTGTAAAACTCCATATCATCACCATTCCATCCATCAAAATAAATACCACTACTTGGTAATAATGTATCATGAAAAACAACAACACCAGAATTATTTACTCTTGAGTTTGCCCCTATATATAATCCTGCTCCACTTTGATCTACCGTAGATAAACCTGAGCTTGCACTTGCTCCAGTGAAAGCTATTTTAAAACTATTAGCTTCTTCTCCCGGAAAAATTACATTACCGGTCATCGTGCCCCCAGCTAGTGGTAAGAAATTACCCCCACCTGCCGCAGCTGCTGCATCTGCATAAGCTGTTGTTGCTATTTTTGTAGAGTTATCACCAGCAGTTTGTGTTGCACCAGTGGTTGCTGTGTTTATAGTACCTAAAAGTTCACCACCAAAAAACGTAGCATTAATTCTGCCGTCAGCCGCTGGAATACCAGTGGAACTATACTCACCCCAATTTAAATGGCCATTATAGCCCATCCATAATGATTTAGAAACTACGCCTCCCCAATGAAAGTTTAAGTTAGGAGAATACTTATCGGCAGTTTCAGTTCCTTGAACATTACCTCTTTCTAATATACTTATAGGTGAATTTTGCCAATCTTCATTATTTGTTAAAGTTGTTTCAAAAGAAGACATATCGCCAGTAACAGTCATTCCGTCAGAAAAAACACCTTTATCCGCATAAACATTATTTGCAAAAGTTGCGTTTTGAGAGGAGTTTATAGTAAGAGCAGCAGTTGACCCACCGGTCCTAACAACAAATTGATTATCACTTTGCAATTCAAAAGAATCTCCAGAATCTGCATATTGAATATAGGCTTTTTGGCTTCCTCCTTGAGTAAATTGAAGATAAGGACTACCAGTCGCTGCTCCTGCTACTGTCAGTATGTTAGTAGCTGTTACATTTCCTGCAAAAGTTGCGTTACCAGAAGTATGGCTAAGTGTAATGGCATCTATAACACCGTCCTGAGTAATATAAGCATTACCATTTGCAGCGGAGCTAAATCTCCACGTTTTGCCCGTTGATGACGTTGTATTAGCTAGATATAATATGGGAGCTGTACTTGATAAGGTTACATTCCCTGTAAAAGTTGCGTTTTGTGATGTATCTAAAGTTAAAGCTCTTGTATTTCCAGTTTTTAATGAAAACGAATGTGCTGTAGATGTACCTAATGACATATCAGTAGTAGCGTCATCATAACTCCAATCACCTGCTACTGCACCACCACTTCTCTGTGCTTTATAAATTATTTTACTATTACCCGCTGAGTAGTTGGCCGTAGCTGTTATATTACCTGCAAAAGTTGCATCCCCTCCATCTGCCATATTTAATGTTAAAGCAGTAATTTCTGTGCCGTTATCATTACCTATGAATTTTATAGCTTTGTCTTGTATTGATGAAAAAATATTAAGATTACTACTTGAGTTGTTAAATTTAGCATATTCAGTTCCACTTACTTTTAATCTAATATCATCTCCACCTGCATCTAGTGATATATCTCCTGTTGCATCTAATCTAATATCATCTACGGCTGCAATAGTAAAAATACCTGCACTACTTTCTGTTAAGGTTGCTGCATTTGAGCCATCTCCTGTAATTGATAAAGCACCACTTGACAAAGTAACATCCCCCGCAAAAGTTGCGTTGTTGCCACTAACTGTTATAGGCGCATCAGCTAAAGTAAGCGAAGTACCAGTGCCAGACCATACAGGAACTTTACCACCAGTACCAGCACCGCTAAGTACAGAACTGTTATCTATTTTTTGCCATGCATCTGTGGTTAGATCAGAGAACGTTGCCCAGTCACCTACAGCCCATTCGTTAGGCGTAGTACCAGCACCGTTAGGTGTCACTGCTCCTGCAGTCTCACATATGTAATAGTGCCCAGTTACTTTTCTTGAAGCCTGCGATAAATCTGGTGTACCACCAACCGTAGTAAACGTTAATGTAACCCCGTCTGCTATAGTCTGAGCGCTTGATATGGCTATTGTAATTCCATCGGCAGCTATATTAGATACCGTAACCGTACCTGAAATACCAGTACCTGTTATTGTAGCACCTACAGATATACCTGGATTAACTGCATCTATAACGATTGTACCGGCGCTACTTACCGCTCCGTCTAGCACTGAAGTTGTTGTTGGTGCAGCACTCCAAGTTCCTTTATATATTAAAGTACCTGTTGTAGCATTGTTCAGCTGTTGTACGTTTACCGCATCAAGATTTCCAGTACCTGCGGTAAGGTTTGTTATTTTACCGGTTACCTCAACACCTGTGCTTGTGGTTTCAAACTTTTTAACGTTGTTATGATAAAGTTCAACTGCCGCGCCGCCTCTCGCTATTATAGCGTCTACACCATTGTTAGTATATAAGAATAAATCATCGTAAGCCTGAATAACAATGTCATCATTATTTGATTGTAAATATAAATCACCCACTCCGCTTACAAAATACGTGTGAGTACCATTATGAGTTATATAAGCGTCATTTGAACTACCTATTTGTAATTGTACATTATCATTAAGCCTGACGCTGCCAGTCATCGTTCCACCAGCTAGCGGTAAGTAAGGGCCGCCTGCGCCACCACCACTTGATACTGTGATGTTACCTGAGGCGTCTGATACTAATGTACCTGCGCCGTATTCACCCAGTGTAATTGCCCCATCGGCTTTAATAATCATGGAATTACCAGGAGCAGTTTTTTGTATAGAAAACGGTGTGGTTGCTGCTGCTACATCTCTAATCTGAAAAATGCCATTAACACCTACAGAAAAGCTTACAGTAGAATCATTTGTATCTAATAATCTAATATTGTTGTTAGCTGCTTCAACATAAAGAGTGCCTACTACTTCAGCACTTCCGGCTACTTCAAGTTTTTTGGATGGGTTAGTAACCCCAATACCTACGTTGCCATCTTGGTTCTTAGTAATGTAAGGGGTAATAGGGAATCCAGTAGGCTGTGGGGCTGTTACCGTTACCGTAGAGTCCGAAGCTCTAACTCTAGACAGAATATTCGTATCTGAATCGTCAGAGATAGAACCCTCAAAGTAGTTGTGGTTATCACTACCCCCTCCAGAAGAACGTGCCTTCAATGCAACATACTTAGTGCCATCAATATCAATTTCTTCTAGCTGTGAAAAGAATGGATTTGCGCTATCTCTGTAAAGTTCAAACTGCGTAACATCTAGAGTGTTAACGCTACCGCTATCCAAGGACATTTGTATATTGATGTCCATGTAATGTGAGTTGTTAAAAGAACCATCACTACCTCTAGAGAATGATATTCTACCTTGAATACCACTAGCATCAACACCGCCACCTGAAGGAGCTTGCTTACAGACTACTAAGTATTCATCTGTAACACCACCACCACCCATATTAAACGATGGTAGATTAATGATTCTGTGTTCCCCTATTACTACATCTCCATTTATGATTACGCTAGTCTTAGGGTCTAGAATGATACTAGAAGGGTCAGTAATAGCATTTGCATCCAAACCCAGGTATCCACCGTATGTGCTTGCCGCGTTAGTGCTTATAAGTAGGTCTGAAGTAGTTGTATCGTTACCTGTGTAACCTATACCAATAGCGTCACCGGCAGTATTTTTAAATCTAATTATACCTGCTGCACCGCCACCGCCAGCATTACCAGTATCTCTTATTGTAAATATTGGTGTTCCTGAATTCTCTAATGAAATATTTCCATTTACTGTTAGTTTATCGCCTGGAGCACTAGTCCCAATACCAACGTCACCCGCAGAGGTAATGCGTATTCTTTCCGTACTGTTAGTGTCAAAAACTAACGGATGTGAACTAAAAGTACCTACGTGCGAATTAGAATCTTGACTAAATGCTAATAATGTTGCCCCTTGCGTAGTGTCTTTTATTTTTAAACCGGGGGAACTGGCTGTTTCTAAAGTAAGTAGATGCGTAGGACTAGTCGTCCCAATTCCTAACTTTCCGTCAGACTTCATAGTTATTTTAGTACCAGCTGCATAGCCAAATGCTAAATCTGTTGTACCATAAGCAGATATATTAAAATAATCACCGCCCGCAAAGTCTCCGTTTGACCCATCTAACCAAATAGTTGCGCCATTACTGTATTCATTAAATGCAATAGCGGAACTTCCGTCTTTTACTCTAAAGTCACCATTTATGTCAAGTTTGTATGCAGGACTCGTAGTCCCGATACCGACGTTGCCGCCAGCTTTAATAGTTACTTTATCACCAACACCGTTTTCGTGAATAGCAAATCTACCGTCTGTGTATGTTTTTAACCACCACTCTTCTGTTCCACTTCTAGCTAAACCTAAAGTATAGTCTTGATCTGAATCTAATAAAGCAGCATATGTACTACCGCCAACTACGTGAAGCTTTCTAGTAGGACTAGTAGTTCCAATCCCAACGTTGCCGCTAAAATAAGAAGTTCCACTGGAATTGACATCTAGTATAGGCACACCGGATATGTCAGAAACAGCAAATATACTACCTGACAGGGAATCCGTCACGGAGAACAATTGACCCTGCGAGCCTTGTACATCTAATAGCGTACCGCCGCTTCCGAGAATATCTAAGCTATTTAAAAACTTCATATATTGTATTTTATTATCCTACCTTCTGAATCAGTACTCTAATGCTGTTTGTTGGTGTTGAACCGAAAGAGATACCTACGGTGTTTGTTGTTGCACGATCAACATCTGCAAACACAGTGTCGAAGGTTACAATGTCGTACAATTGGACGATCACGTCCTTAGTACCTAAGTTGTGCGTTACCGTGGCATTAGCTGTGATTGTACCCGCGAAGGTTGATTCGCCATTTAAAGCTGCCGCTGCTTGTGATTTAGTAGTTCTTTTAGGAACTGCTTCGCCATCGATAAGAGTTATAAATATTTCCGATGATGCGTCTGCACCTAATTCAGAAAAGTCAAGTGCTAAAGCTGCTGTTCCGCCTTCTGAATCCACCGCGCCGTCTAAACCAGTTGCTGTAGTAACTTTCTTAACGTAATTGCCAGTAGTCTCAGTACCCAGTATAACACCGTTATTTTTTATTGTAACCGCACCTGCTGAGCTAACTGCAAAGTTATCTGAGCTGAATGACGCAAGACCTACAGAACTTGTTGTGGCTAGGTCAATGTTACTTTGTATAGTTGTCCAATTCGCTAATGTGCTTGGATCGTCAATGTTCGCTATAATAGAATCACCCACACGTACTTGCTCCGTGAAGAACAAACCGTCTGCAGTAACCGACCACATCATACCTTTCTTAACTACCCCTGATGCAGGTGCCTCTAAGTCTGGGGAGTTAGTGGACGCATTGTAACCTCCCTGGAAGTTTAATGCTCCAGCGGTAGAGTTATCAATATAAGTTTTTACAAGGTCAAGAGAAGCAACCGGGATAGCCGATAGCGTTGTTCTAACCACTTGCTGCGAGCTATCACTTAAAAGTATGCTGTCACCAGAGTCGGCAGTCGCTGTTCCAGTTGAAGACAGTATAATGTTAGCAGATGTAGTGTAATCAGGAGATACCGTAGGTGTAACTGTCGCAGTACCCGTTACTCTTAAACCGCCACCGGCAGCAACACTTGTTACAGTACCTACATTAGTAGTGTACCCGAAGTCTGTTACAAACGTGTGGATCTGATCACCCGTAGCCAGCTTAGTCCCTGAATCAGCAACCGCCGCAGTGACTGCAGCTACCGTTGGGTTAGCGGCAGTGCCGCCGATAACTATTGTGTTGGCATTACCTGTAGTTACAGAATCAACCAAGCCACCAGCAATGGCGGCTACATAGTCAAATATAACATCGGAGGTAACAAGGTTCGTACCGCCATCGGCGATAGACCCAGTAACTATACTAAGCGCAGGATTAGGGCCGTCGCTATTAGCTACCGTTAATTGTGCTGTGGTAGCAGACGTTACCGATGTTACATCTCCCGCTACGCTTACCCAGTCAGAGCCGTTGTATATTTTTAATACTTTAGGTGTGCCCGATGTGTCGTAGTACACTTGCCCCGTTGCCGGCGAAGAGGGCGCTATACCTAGGTTTTGAATGGCCGCATTTTGGAGCTCGTTCGTGGCTAGGTTAATGTTGTTTAAAAAGTCCATGTGTTTGCTTTGTTAGTTTAAATAGGCTTTGCCACCAAATGCAGCAGAGAAAGTTATTGTTAATGCGTTTTCGCTTGTGTAATCGATATTACCACGTACTATAGTGTTCCCAGAGTCTACTATAGACACCGAGGGAAATTTACCAAGGTTGTGAGTGATGTTCCACGTAGTAGCAGCTGTCGATTGAACAAATGTAAAGTTCTTGTCTGCTGAAATTTCTGGATATACAGCAAAACCGTAGTATTTATTCGCGGTTATATTGCCGTTTGACACGATATGTGTGAATGCTGCATCGTATAGGTTAGCATTGCTTGAATCTACAGTTAAAGAATCCAACCGGTAGACCCCAAAGTTGTCTGTATTGTCCAAACGTGCTAAAATTACGCTCCTACCCACTAAAGTGAGCAAATAATCAATCACGTTGTAGCCTGAACCCGATGTTCTAGTAAATGTAAGGTTTGAAATCGCTGAAAAAGCAGTGTTCGGAGCCACTCCAGAGATAGCGCCCTCAGTTGCTCCAGGGATACCGAAGCCGTAGTTGTTCTGACCAGTAATAGCAACGCTACCCGAAGCGTTCATCCAGCTTGATATGCCGTTTAAAGTGTAGTTTTTAGTTATATCACCAACCGAATTGGAACCGATTACCTTGTCTTCACCTACAATGTCCTGATCTAATGGGTATGTACTAATTCTAGCCATCTGTCATGTTATGTTTTGTAGTTTTTACCGCCTTCTTTCTTCGTGCCTTCACCATCATTGCCCCTGTTCTGCGCTGGTGACTCCCAACGCTGGTCCTTATGGTCATAATCCTTGCCCTCAGCTGCTGACGGATTGGCTCTAGCCTCACGCTGCGCATGTGCTTTCTTAGCCCTCCGAGCAGGCGTCATCGCATAAGCCTTATCACGAGCGGCTTTATCGCGACGTGCTTGAGGTGACAGCTTCTGAGACATGTTATGTATTGTTAGTTAAAGTCATACGTGTATGATCACGCGGTATAGACGGTAGTTAATAAGCGACAATAGCCTACTACTATATACTATAATACCCTATCGTCACAGTTTTCCAGATGCAAATGCACTTGTCCATGAAAATACCGACAAATCGTACTGCGCAGTGGTATCAACAACCACATTTGTACCAGCGTCAGCTTCTACATTAGCAAATCCACTGTAGTTTACAGATCCTTCGGCAAAATCGCGGAAATGCACTTCAGCAGTATCGGTAAAATACCCACCGACCATCGCAAAGCTATCTTTATACGCACCTTCAGGGCCATCAATCTCCAATCCATGGTCAGAGTCAACACCCGGTATGTACACATAGTTCGTGATGGTACCCGCATATGCCTGGTCGATATCATAAGCATCGTCTCCCTGCGCCCATACCAATGCATTTGTGATATCAACACAGCCCCCAAAGCACTCAATACCATCATCAAGGTTACCAAGCACTTCAATGTTCTCAATAACCGTGCCATTACCAACACCACCTAGGGTCAATCCATTCAATTCATTGCCACCACCAAGCAACGTGCCTCCGTGCTTAATAGAAACGTAGCGCAATACACCGGAATTGCCATTGTTTTTAGTTCCACCATAGCTTCCGTATACCTCATTAGCTGGAATACCTTCTATCGATGCTATTGTATCGTTAGCGGAGATGTATGCACCCCCTAAAATAACAATACCACCCCATAACCCCTGGTCCGTTTCATCTAAATTACCCCCATTGTCATAAATAGACGTAAACACAATTGGATTTTCAGCCGTACCCTCAGCATACAACCTAGCACCACGAGAAACAATCAATGCAGTAGCTAAACTACCCTGCCCATCACGTGCCTTAATAACCGTACCCGGTTGGATAGTCAAATCCGCACCCTGCACAACAACTTTACCAGCTATCTCATACACCGTATCGCTGTACCAAACCATATCCTGGCTAATAATGCCTGTAACCACTCTTCCATTAACCGCTTGCGGTTCATCTTTCTTACACGATAGCAATGCAATACCCATTGCAACCACCAAAATCTCTTTTTTCATAATAATATATAGTTAAAACAGCATAATCACAACATACAACCCAATAACGAGCATATTGGCATTATATTACCGCTAATTCCGAAGGAATTTTTTTGAAAAATGTACCAATTTTAGTCCACTAACCATATCTACTTAGATGTAAAAACGCTCCCGGAGCACAAAATAGGCCTTATGGAATATAATTGTTAGATATATAGGGGTATTGTGTTACACACTTATATACAACGGTAATGCCCGAATGGGAAAGCTAATTCTTTTGACCAGCCCCCGTGTCTGTTTCTGTTTTACGTTCCAGGTTACCGGGTTTCTGTTCTGGTTGTGGCTGTGTGCTGACTGTCTACTGTCTTGTTCCCATCAGATGTTTGGCGTTTTCCTGTGCGTGGTGTATAGCATTACAGACTTAACACGATGGGTGTTCGATAATATATATGTAACCAAAAGAGTAATACACATGACAACATTCACAGAATTTTTCTACGACAACGCGAATCACTACAGCTTTGTAAAGTACGGTACTAACTTCCGCAGCCTGACAGATGACCAGATGGAACAGATAGAATACGAGATAGGGATTGACTGGGACGACTACCGTGCTGAACATGTCTAACCTACAGAACTACCACGACCCTACTCCGATAATATAAATGTAACTAAAAGAAACTATATGAACACTGACAACTACTCACTACTACAAGACCTTTACTTATTAGTAACTGCGACTGACATCCTCAACGAGAACAAGAGACGAGAACTGATTAAGTTCCTAGATGTACAGATACAGATTGAAGAGGATGTGATGTATGAACCAGATACAGAGGCTAAGTACTTGGATGTCTTCTTGAAGAAGAACAAGTAACAACTACAATCGGGCTCGTAATTAGGCGGACGCCGCGCCACAGCATAACAGGGGACAGCATGGTTCTACAAAAGCTGAACCAATATCGGACCAGAGAATGAAAAAAGACCAGGTGTAGTCCGAGCCTGGCGCCCTGTAACCATACACAGATACGGCTGACGAGTCTGATCTGCTAGGGGAGCACTAAGACGACAGGATAAGTTACCACCAGCACAGCTGTACGTGGCGCCTGTCGCAGCCCCGACCTTACAAAGCTGAGATGCTATACATACAAGAGCAACACGAAGTGAATTCGATAATATAAGTGTAACAAAAAAGATACAATATGAACATGAACTTAATTAAAGCGGCTGCTACAGCCCTAGTACTACTAACAACTGTCACTATCATCTACACACTGGAGCATGAGCCACAGGGACCAACACATGTGATCGTAGAGTCCAATGGTACTGTTGATGTGTGGACAGCTGAGCATATCCATCAAGAAGGAACTATGCTATACATACAAGAGTAATACGAGACTCATTCGATAATATAAATGTAACTAATAAAAACAAATACTATGACTAAATCTGAATTACTAACCCAAGCGATCGCTAACATGAGCGATGAACAAAAGTCTGAAATCTTTCCACCTATTACTCGCAAGAACTTTGTCGTCCGCAAGTCTTGGCTAGGTCGCAACCAAGTGATAACCTTCACTAACAACAAAGGCCAAACGATAACTTACAACCACGATGAAGCGTTGAAAGTAATGTTACCAAAGTTAAACATCCTACCTTGTTGGGCTAAGAGAGGCTATTGGTCTCAGAGTACTAACGCGCCTAAGAATGTGTTAGCAAGTGAAGCAATTGTTGAACTAGTAGACGTTGCCAAATGATGTTTGCTATACTCATCCTCACAGCAACTAGCATCACAGTAGGTGGTGCAGTTGCAACACACAGAGACAACACGAAGCTCAACCGATAATATAATAAAGAAATAAAGTTTATGAAACACTACTTAGATTTAACAACTGACGAACTACGTATGCTATACGCTGCGATACCAGTACAACAGCCTTTTGAAGACCTTAAACCTACAATTGCAAAGCTAGAACGCTTTTTAGAAATAGCTAAAGCAAGTGAACCAAGTGATCTTGTGTACCGCATACACAGACCTAGCGACGAAGAGTAAGTAACTCTTTTTTGCTATACACCGGCCTGATGCTGAGATAACATCGGAAGAGTATACTCCAACCTACACGAAGGTTTTTAAGTGCTATACACCTCCACCAAAAGTGCGACGATAGCCTGCTACTATATTTACTTAATTAGCTATTGTCACCTTTTTCGTTTACAACATTTTTTTTAGGTACATAGAGAGGTAGTGTTACACCTACCTTTCTTTTTTTTTAAGTAAATGATGTTGTTACTTTTGTTTTACAAAACTAATACGATTGGGTATCGATAATATATGTGTAACAAGAAAACAAATTACTATGACTGAAATGAAACTATACATGCAACGTTGTGAAGAGTTGCGCAAGCAGGAGATGGCGGAGAGACACGCTGAGGCAACTGATGAGTTCGGATTTTGCAGTGGCACTAATTACAAAGAGTGGAGTGCTAAAACAGGTATGAAGGGTGTTAGCCGTAAGGGCAAAACTTTCTCTCACACTAAACTCTGGGACTACCGTGGATAAGTTGTACCTATGTATTGAGCACGGCGAGTATTTCACTGTATACGCTGGGAGTTTGGAGCAAGCTCGTCAATACGCACTTGGATGGGGTGGTGAAGCTATTAGAGAATTAAATGAAAACGAATTATGAGATTGTACCAATTATACACTTATTGCCGAGAGGTAATTGATAAGTACCCAGCGCTGCGGGATGATGTTATGCGCCACTTTGCTTTAGCGGAGATGGAGTGCGAAGACGATGCTTCTAGCGAAGAACACGAAGTTGAGTTGTCACTCACCGATATCGATGACTTGGTAGCGGACTACGAAATGCAAATGGGATTACAAAAGTAATACGATAGCGTGTCGATAATATAAACGAATATAAAATAACTACTATGAAACTTTACCACATTACAAAAAACGGAACACTACACTTCCAATTGCAAGACGGCCGTTTAGCTGCGGTGTACCCATCAACCGGCTATGTTCGAGTATCGCGTAACCTTAAAGGTTTCGTTGAAGACCGATTCAAAGTTAGTGTACTTAACCGCTTCAACACTACTGTTGAGAATAAAAATCCGGGCAATGTAGCGATGTGGCCGATCAACAAGCGTGTAAAATCTAAAAAAATGCACCGTGTTAACACAGAGTTGTTTTACAAATCCGCTTGGACTAACGAGGTACACAAATACCCACAACCCGTGTATTACCAATACGAAACGTCTAAGTGTGAGTTGTACCCAAACGACATCACTAAGCTAATGGACCTACTCACTGAGTTTGAAGCTAAAAACTGTTAAACCTTTAACACCAAAGAGAAATGAAAACACCAATACAAGAGTTGATTGAAATAATCAAGAAGCGTCAAGAAGATGATGAGGCAATGCCTTTTATGTATAATGATAGGATAATTAAGTTGGCAGAATCAATGCTTGAGAAAGAGAAAGAGGTGATGGAGTCTGCTTGGCAAGATGGTATGTATGAATGTGACGGAGACGGAACATTTGAAGATTTCTACAAAACCTTTAACACCAAAGAGAAATGAAAAAATATACTAATAGATACGGTGATGAATTTACTTTTGAGTTAAATGAAAACGGTAATATACAATGGAGCGGTGATTTTAAACACACTCGATTTGGGTGGAAAGAATCTGAAGATAATATGACATTCGTCGACCCTAGCGGCGGCCCGTTTATATCGGTAGGTTTAGATATGGGGCTATATGGTTTAGATGGAATGACCGTGGCCGGCTTCGCTAACAATGAAAACGGTTACGAAATAATTGTAAAAAAATGAGATACGGTAATGTTAAGTGCTTAGAGCGACACGCTTATGCACCGGAAATGAATAAACTACATATGAACAATGGCACGGTACACAAAGTACCTCAGCAAACCACGATTGTTGACGCTATAGACTATTTACGCTATGAAAAAAATAAACGCTAAACCTTTAGACACTTATAGTACCTTTGAAATTGACGAATCAAAGTTAAAGCAAATGTACTACGGCTCACTTGACCAATGCCGTTGCGGTTGTGGTGGTGACTACCATAAACCAGGCGAACCGTCGAGTGCCGACCAAATGAAGATTAACACTGGCTTTGCGCTGTTGTACAGGTCACAAGACGTAATCTTTAGCGACTTCGGTGATGAGATGTACTTTGAAGTAGAGTCTCATATTGAAGAAGGTAATCACGACGATTACGACGATTACGACGATGATGACTATGGTAATTACGATTACCCTGAAGAAGACAAACGAATAGGCTACGGCTTTTACTTTAAAAAATAAGAATTATGAGTACATTAAAAATAGGAGACAAAGTATGGTGGAAAGGCGGCTTCGGCGGCGGTCCAGTAAAAATGGCAACAATTGAAGAAATTGAAATCACTGGTGGCCATAAGTACGGCGAGATGGTTGACGAAGTTGATTGGGACGAAGTATATGACCGCAATGTTGTGGTAAGTTTTTCCGACAACAATCACTGGGCATACGCTAGTCAAATTAAAAAAGTAAGATAATGACGAACATAACTGCAATGGAGGTCTCTATAGAGGCATTGGAAAAAGAGTGCATCATGCACGACTTTACATTCATGGAAAACCCTTGGCGCCAGCGTCACTGGTCACGTGAATACGACCGTCGAGCGAAGATATTCACTATGCTAGATAGGCTAGGTCATAGTAGTAAAGCGATCGAGGTATACAATACTTACGCTCCGGACTTTGCCAAGAGACCTCTATGCAGTAAGTTTTATTAATTACAAAACCAATACGAGCATGTATCGATAATATATGTGTAACAAGCACGAATGGCTTCCTTATGTGAGCAACGCGGTTTGATCACCGCAGGCACTGAAAAGTATTAAGTGTGGGTTCGATTCCCACCGTGCTACTAAAAACAAACTACTATGATATGCAAATGCGGTACACGAGAAGTACACCCAATCCGCGTTAAGTACGGCTACACCACTTGTGTGTCGTGCTCTAACACTGAGCGGTACGGTTGTGCACCAATTACAAACCACAAGACAGGTAACGAAATACAAATTATGTCCCAATCCCAAGCGGCAGCGATCGCAAAGTCGTCGCGTCGTAAAGGCTACGGTACATGCTTAAGATAATACTATGACACCAAAAGAAATAATTGAAAACAGAATTGGCCGTATGTTCCATGAAGTAATCGACCCTGATTTCGCATTCATTGACGAATGTGAGACAATAGCTGACTATATAGAAGAGCATTTATACGACACCTTAATATGGCAGTTGCCCATTGAAGACGAAGACATTTACCAAAGAACCGAAGACGTAGACAATTACAATGAAGTACATGCCACGGCAATGAACCAGGTTATAGCTATTCTAGCGTCTAGATTCTTTTACAAAACTAACACGAACAGCGAACGATAATACAATAAACGAATAACAAATGACAACAATTAAAAATACCTTCGAGCAACAGCTACATCAGAAGTTTGGCGTAAACGTTAGGTCACTAGAGGGTGTACACTCGGCTATACTAGTCGATGGCACTCACGGTACTGACTACGTTAGCTACCACGACACATCACCCGATTGGGTGTTCGGCGTTCACCCTAAGCTGCAAGCGTTTATTGACGCACACGGCTGGACTTGCGAATGGCGCAACAGTGAAGTGCTAGACTTATCACCTGGCCACGACTGGACAAGCGACTTTAGCGAAGCGCAACTCGTGTCTCACTGGAATGCAATGTGTGACTACATTACTGCACCACTAGATCACGTGTATGCTAACGACGACGAAGCTTTCGAAATGTTGCAACTGACTATACGTCAGACGGTTGCGGCAAGTAAAAACGATCGCTACAACTTTGACGACAAGTGGCTAACACTTGATGGCTACGGCAACCCTATGTCCTTCAACAGCCTGCTGAACTACATTGACGTACCTGAGCTCGAAGAGTATTTAATTGCACACGCATTAATTTAAAACTTTATATACTATGAAAAGATTATCACTTTACGAACGTCTTAACCCGGACGTAAAAGCAAAACTAATTGCTAACCAGCTGGACTACGAGTTTACCGTCGGCATGGTAATAGCTAAGCTAGATTCAACACTATTTTGGGACGAACTAACCGTTCGCGACATATCAAACCTAGTTGTATTCAGCGATAGCGACATGCCCACCGACGCACGCACTATGTTTAACGGCGATTCAAACCTTATTCAACCACAAAACGAAATAATATAATGGAAACTAAATTTATACCAACAAACCCCGAAGAACTCACTGGCTTTGATAGCATACTTAAAGAGTTCAACACAATTAACGATACCGCTTATGTTTTTACCGATAGCTACATGGCGAACTATGACGTTTATGTAGGCTGTGAGTCTACTGCTGATGGCTACGAAGTATGGACAATCAACGTTGACGGTGAAGGTCCAATCTTAAGCGAAAACGTATACTACTACCAACCAGGTCCTTACGAAATATTCAACCACCTCAACGGCAGCTGGAACGACAGTATGGTTGTATACGTAGAAGATCTTATGCACGACATTGAAGCGTACATGATCGGTGAACTATGCACTAATTACGATAACTACTTAAGTGAACTAGAAGATGCAGAATAAACAAGAAATGCCTAAATGGTTTGACGGTACGGTATACTCCACCGGCGACACGGTTTCAAACCCATTCACCGGCGAGAGCGTAGAGCTTACCGCAGAAGAACTGAGTATGTACGACCTTATTATGGGCGCACAAATGTTGAACCAATGGTCCGTTATGCGGAAAGGCTTAGGCTGGTTCCGCCGCGAGAATGCTGAAGCATATATGGTGCTACTAGACTAATTTACAAAACTAATACGAACACTAACCGATAATATAATAAACTAAAAACAATTAATATGCCAACATTTATCAAATCAAACGTCGACGCAACAGTCAACGTTAACTCAGAAGCAATTCAATCAGCTGATTACAACTACGGTAACGAAGCTTTAACACTTACTTTTGCTAACGGAAGCAAGTACGAATACACTCGTGTACCGCGCTTTACATTCCATGGCTTACAAGAGTCTGCAAGTAAAGGTAAATTCATTAACAACTATGTCATCAACACGTTTAAGTTCAAGCGTGTATAATGACTGAAGACGAGATGGATAGGCTGGCTGAGATCATTGTAGATAAAATGTTCGAACGCCAAGCCGAGCTCGACGAAGAGTTCATGACTGAGTGGCAAACTCAAATTCTTGTACAAACCGAAATGCCGAACGAGCAAGACGAGCTTAAACGCTTAGAAGAAATGCTTACTAAAGCTATCGAGGACGAAGAGTTTGAGCTAGCCGCGACCATACACCAAAAAATAACTAAACTTAAAAGCAAATAATTATGAATATTAAACCAATGCTCGCATACAAAGCAGGTATCAAGCCTATAGATTTTTCAGAGCAAGTGTATATTCAACCAAAGCTTGACGGCGTACGTTGTTTATTTACTAAAGACGGTGCATTCTCACGTACCGGTAAACAATTTATGAACGTTAAACACATTGAAGATGAATTACAACCGCTATTCAGCGACTACCCAAACCTTATCCTTGACGGCGAACTATACAACCACGCCCTCAAAAACGATTTCGAGAAAATCATTTCGCTCGTCAGAAAGCAAAAGCCTACTGATGACGACCGCCTCGAGGCCAAATCGCTAGTCGAATTCCACTGGTACGATATTATTGACGACGACAATGACATATTGTTTATTGATCGCAGTAAGTTTATCCACGAGTTACTAAGCGACTTCTTTCCAGGCGCTGATGCACACCACGTGTTTTCACTTGTGACCATACGCGTTGATTCACTTGACAAAGCCCGTGCTATACACGACGCTAACCTCGCTGGTGGCTTCGAAGGCTCTATCATTCGTCTCAACAGAGTATACGAATGCAAGCGCTCGTACAACCTGCAGAAGTTTAAAGACTTCAGCGACAAGGAGGCTACGATCATTGACCACGTTGAAGGCAAAGGCAAACGTGCTGGCACACTCGGCAAGTTTATCATGCGTGACGAAGCAGGCATTGAGTTCGGCTGCCCACCCGGTAAAGGCTTCACACATGCTGACCTTCGAGTAATCCTTGAAAACATTAACCACTACATTGGCAAGACGGCTACGTTCACTTACTTCGAGCGTACTAAAGCAAATAGCTACCGTCACCCACAATTTAAAGCAATTAGAAACTATGAATAAGAATTCAACACAAATCAAAGACCAACTAGTACGCAAAGGTGCGTCTGAAGTTATTGAAGAAGCCTTAAAAGCAGGTGTGTTCTTTAGCGACGTAGACGAAATGCACGAGTGGATTGAGGACAACTTCGACTATAACATGCTCGGCCACACCGATAACGACTATGACGAAGTAATGGACATTATGATGGAGGAAGTACACGACCGTGTATACGAGTTCTTTAACCAAGTACAAGCAGGCATTCTAGAGAAAGCTTTCATGGTACAAAAAAGTTTAGCGCATGATACGGATCTATAAGCACATCAAAAGATTACGTAACTACCTGGGTACGTTGCATATAGAGTGTATTAATCTCTCTATACAAGCATCACGCACAGGCTGGAACAAGGAACTGCAGAAGTCTATTACTAATAATGCATTGCTAATCCGCAAGTACGAGCGTCGATTGAAACTTATAAAGATGATATCGTGAGGAAATTAATCTACCGCATGTACGAAACTGATCAGTTAACACTCGGGGCCGCGATGCGGTTGCTCGAGTACTTAGACAAAAAAGAACGATGAATATATTTTACCTAAGCCACGATCCTGATGAAGCTGCACGAGTGCAATACAACAAACACGTAGTCAAAATGATTCTTGAGTCTGCACAATTGTTATGCACAGCGCACCACGAGTTGGGTAACCATGATGTGCCGTACAAAGCAACTCATAAAAACCATCCCTCAGCCATTTGGGCGCGTTCTAACGACCTCGCTTACCTTTGGTTATATGAACATATGATTGCACTCGGAAACGAGTACACGCGGCGCTATGGTAAGAAGCACTTGACAATTGAAAAGTGCTACAACACGCTAATGGATTTGCCGCCTGGCATTCCATCTCAAGAATGGCAACAGCCACCACAATGCATGCCTGATGAATACAAATCAGAATGCTCGGTTGACGCTTACTGGAACTACTACGAAGCTGAAAAGCATACCGTAGCTAATGCTAACGAAACTAAAATAACTAGATATGCCAACAGCTGTATGTAACCAATACCTAATTAAAGTAATGAATGAGCTTGCTCAAAAAAATGATGATCAAGTTATATATGCAACCCTAGGTTCTGAAGAATGCGACGGTAGCTTATAATAATATAATAGTAACAGGCTAATGTCACAGTATGAACGGAATATGAAGTACTTAAATGATAAGCGCATAATATACCGCCGCAATCCAATTACCGACAAGCCTTCAGCTAAATTTGAATGGGGTAACTTTTACGAAACAGGTACGCATGAGTGCTACGCTTTGTTTCAAACGAAAGCTAAAATCAACACATACAAATCGCTGAAGTGGCACTTGTATGTATTGTGGTACCTCAACGACGCATTGGATCAAGACGAATTTATAACATTAACTCAATATCTTTGCTCTAAAGAAAACGGTTTTGTTACCTTTAACGTCTCTAATGCACTTATTGAAAGTATGGTATACGATGTATCTATGCAAGACCTTGAACGGCCACCCGCTAACAAAGTTAGAAAAATTATATTTAAAGACAATTGCAAATTGTCGCTTAGCGAGAAGCTAAGTATTGTGGGCAGCATGGTAGGAAAGCAAAAGCTATCCGAGGCGGAAATATATGACGCTATGTTATTTATGCATGACGCTGGTGAGAAGCTCACCATAAAATCAATTGCAGGGCGATTGGGTTGTTCTACTAGAACTATCCACCGCAACATGAGTACAGAACTTAAAAAAGAAAAGCAACTGCTTAACCAAGAACTATAATGAAAAAATATAACATACAAAATTACGTCAGGTACAAAACTGATTTAGAGACAGTGCTCTTGCGTAATGAAAATTTAGAGTGGGGCGACATGTCACGCGATCAACTTGTAGCGCAGTTTATGCCATTAGTTGAGAACTTAGCGAGAAAGTTTTCTACATCAGACCAAGCGTCTGGCGTTATGAGTATCAATGATTTGATACAGGAGGGCAACTACGGCTTAGTCGCTGCTGTTGACAAAATCAGCTGGGACAAGATACTTGATTCTGAAGACCCTGAAAAAACGATTAAGTCATTCCTATCTAAAAGAATAAAGGGAGCGATACGCCGCGCTATTGATATTAATAGAGGCGACGTACGTATCCCCGAGCATAAGTTAAATGAAATACGTAAGAACCCGGACGACGAAGCAATGGTTGCATTGTTCTTTAATAGTGTGTTCTCGAGTATCGATGCATTTAATGCCGACGACGAAAATCCTATATTTCAAATTGCAGACAACACCGAGCCGTACAATATTGGTTTAATGAACTCGTATTTGTTAGGTTTGATGCGCGAGCATTTAACACCAGTGCAATACGATGTACTGCGCTTATCTTACGGTCTCGATGAGGCCAAGATGCCTGCTATGCAGATTGCCAACCATGTAGGTATCAGTGTATCTACCGCTAACGTGCGTATATCGCAGATAAAGAAGGATGCTATTGACACATTAATAGCGAACACCGATTCTTCCCAAGTACTTGATTTTATGTAAGTTAAGCACTTAATACTAATTAACTAATATGCAATATGTGTAATTATATTAATAACAAACACCACATACCTTATGACCTTAAATGAGAAACTTGCGACTATTCAAACCAAGTTCAAATCCAAAAAGTCGCGTTACAATTCCTTTGGTAAGTACTACTTTCGTAGTGCTGAAGATATCCTAGAAGCTACAAAGCCCTATCTATTAGAGTTAGGAGTTAGTGTAACAGTCAGTGAGTCCATCATTGCAGCCGAGCCTTTCCCTATTGTGGAGAGCAAAGCTACGGTGACCGACGGCGAAAGTGCTATACACGCCACAGCTGTCGTTGGTGTTGACCTCGATCAGAAAGGTATGCAAATGCCTCAAAAGTTCGGTTCAGCATCATCGTACGGGAAAAAGTATGCCCTTGGCAACCTATTCCTTATCGACGACACACAAGACTCTGACGCTGGTAATAGCCACGGCAAAGCTGCCAAACCAAAAGCTAAGATAACTTCATCATCGGATGCTGCATTCACTAAGGCAATGGAGTATGTAAAAGGAGGGGGTAAGTTAGATGCTATCAAAGCGAAGTATGACTTATCCCCTGACGTTGAGAAACTATTAACAACATTATGATAGACAAAGAAGCGATTGACAAGCTGCGTGAAGACGAGCATTACTACGGGGACTTTGGTAAACAATTCCTAAGTAACAGCGACATCTCCACGTTGCTTCGAGATCCGTTGGCTCTTGGTAAACCGAGAGAACAAGTACCAGCGTTCTTGGTTGGCGGTTATTTTCACACTGCCATTCTTGAACCTAACAAGCTTAAAAAGTACAAGATTATTGAGTCTTCGACAAGAAACACTAAAAAGTACAAAGAAATCTCTAACGGTGAAATGTGTTTGCTACAACATGAGGTTGACCAACTTGAAGTGATGATTGACAAAGTGCTCGCTAATGATGTATGCCGAGGCTTGATCCGGCCGATCGATGGTGAATACGAGTTACCTGGTATTACAGAAATCGACGGCATTGCTTGGAAAGGCAAAGCGGATATTATCAACCGTGACGACGGACTAATTGTTGACTTGAAGACAACAGCTAAGCTGGACGACTTCAGATGGTCGGCGTCGAAGTACAACTACGACAGTCAAGCGTATATCTACCAAAAGATATTCGGCTACGATATGGTCTTCGTTGCGATTGATAAGAAAACGCACCAAATAGGTATATTCGATTGCTCTCCGCAGTTCATTGAACGCGGTAAAGAAAAAGTCGAACGTGCTATTGAAGCTTACAAGTTATTTTATGACAATCCAGAATTTGAACCGAGAAACTATTTTATTAA
>Ga0206123_10000307_pt1 | contig 48839 bp, 46 predicted proteins | sample Helgoland_Spring_2_FD_160086 | JGI IMG/M metagenome (GOLD analysis project Ga0206123, IMG submission 160086) | Pelagic subsurface seawater microbial communities from Kabeltonne, Helgoland, North Sea - Helgoland_Spring_Bloom_20160316_1 | ecosystem: Environmental > Aquatic > Marine > Epipelagic ...
CCAAGCAAAGGAACTCTTTGCCGATGCCGGCGTAGCAGTGCCAAATGGAACTGTCGCCCAAAACGAGCAAGAATTTGATCAAGCCCTGTCGGCTTTACCCCAAGGTGAACCGATTGTTGTAAAAGCCCAAATACATGCGGGCGGACGAGGGAAGGGAACCTTTACGAACGGTTTCAAAGGAGGCGTTCATGTGGTGTCTGATGCTGCTGTTGCCAAAGAAAAAGCACAAGCCATGTTGGGCAATGTTTTAGTAACCAATCAAACGGGTGAAGAAGGAAAGGAAGTCGGCACCGTTTATTTCACCGAGGCTTGTGATATTGAAAAAGAATATTACCTGGCTGTCCTCATGGATCGTGCCACCTCGATGCCTGTAATAATTGCCTCCACAGAAGGTGGAGTAGATATTGAGGAAGTTGCAGAAAGTTCACCTGAGAAAATTTTAAAAGTATTAGTTGATCCAGCCTTGGGGCTACGTGCTTACCAAGCCCGTCAGATTGCATTTGGGTTGGGCTTGAGTGGTGATTCCTTCAAGCAATGCGTGAAGCTTGTCATTAGGTTATATACTTTTTTCTGGACCAAAGACTGTTCTCAGGTTGAAGTTAATCCTCTAGTTACCACACCTTCTGGCGATGTCCTTGCTTTGGATGCTAAGGTTAATTTTGATGCCAATGCCTTATTTCGCCATCCAGATGTGGTTGAACTTCGTGATCTGAGCGAAGAGGATCCCAAAGAAGTGGAAGCTTCTAAGTTCGATCTTAACTACATCGCCCTGGATGGTAATGTTGCCTGTATGGTTAATGGCGCTGGTCTAGCCATGGCTACGATGGATATTATCAAACACTACGGAGGATCCCCTGCAAACTTCCTTGATGTCGGTGGAGGGGCCAATGAAGAACAGGTTGAAAACGCGTTTCGCATTTTGGTTTCTGATGACACAGTTAAAGCCATCCTCGTTAATATTTTTGGAGGAATCATGAAGTGTGATGTCATCGCCACCGGGATTGTGAATGCCGCCCGTAAGTTGGACATGAAGGTTCCCTTAGTGGTGCGCCTTGAAGGTACAAATGTTGCGGAAGGAAAACAAATTCTGGCAGACAGTGGCTTGGCTCTCGAGCCTGCTGATACTCTTGCAGAAGCAGCTGAGAAAATTGTTAAGTTGGCTGCAGAAGCCTAAACCCAAAGAAAGGAAATATTTTTAGATGAGCGTTTTAGTAAACAAAGACACCCGCTTAGTGGTTCAAGGAATCACAGGAAGTGCGGGAAGTTTTCATACCACTCAATGCATGGAGTACGGCACAAATGTTGTGGCTGGCGTTACCCCTGGCAAAGGAGGGCAAAAGTTTCAGGATACAGTTCCTGTATTTGATACCGTTCAAGATGCGGTGGACAAAGAAGGTGCGAATGTTGCGGCGATCTATGTCCCTCCCCCTTTCGCAGCAGACTCTATACTGGAAGCTATCGATGCAGAAATTCCTTTGGTGATTGCAATCACTGAAGGAATTCCTGTGCGTGATATGGCTGAGGTAAAGGCTCGACTTGCCACCTCCAATACTCGTTTAATTGGCCCAAATTGTCCCGGTATTATAACACCTGGTGAGTGTAAAATTGGCATTATGCCTGGTTATATTCATAAGCCAGGAAAAGTCGGTATTGTCTCCCGCTCTGGTACCCTTACCTATGAGGCGGTATGGCAAATCACCAGTGCTGGGCATGGTCAGTCCACCTGTATTGGTATAGGCGGTGACCCGATCAATGGGACTAGTCACTTGGAAGCGGTGCAATTATTTCATGAAGATCCGGATACTGAAGCTATTATTCTTATTGGTGAAATTGGTGGAACTGCTGAAGAAGAGGCAGCAGCCTTCATCAAAGATAATGTAGACAAACCTTGTGCCGCCTTTATTGCCGGACGCACTGCACCTCCAGGTCGTCGTATGGGCCATGCTGGAGCCATTGTTTCGGGCGGGAAAGGAACTGCCGAGGCTAAAGTGGAAGCTTTACTGGACGCTGGTATTTCTGTGGCTGAGACACCTTCGCACATTGCGGATGCTCTGTTTAAGGTCTGGAATCCCTAAATTTTAAAATGAATCAGATACTTCTCTCCAAGCTCAGCTTCGGGGAGAATTTTGTCAAGATTCCAAATTTTGGCAGGATGCAAGCCTGAGGTTTTAAGTTCTTCGCAGTAATCCCCTCCCTTTAAGTATAAAATCCCATTAGCAGGGGAATGCTTGGCTCCCTTACTCACTTTATTTTGCACCCAACCAAAAAATGTAGGCAAGGAAGTAACCGCACGGCCAATGATAAAATCATACGATTTTTTTCTCGGTAATTCTTCTACACGACCTCGCTTTACTTCCACATTGGTAAGTCCAAGTCGTTCCACCATGTCCTCGACCACCATTACTTTTTTTCCAATGGAATCAAGCAGGGTAAACTTTGCCTGTGGGTAGCAAATAGCCAAAGGTATACCCGGTAGTCCACCTCCTGTTCCCACATCAAGCAGGCGGGCTTTAGGCATAAGCCTAAGAAACTTGGTAATGGTTAAGCAGTGAGCGAGGTGCTTGGTTTCGAGGCGGTCTGTATCTTTTCGGGACACTAAGTTTATCTTGGCATTCCATTCCCTAAGAAGGGTTATATATTCTTCCAATTGAGACCAGGAGCCTTTGTCTAGGTCAGGAAACCATACTTTTAGTAAATCCCACGGATTTTCCTCCTTGCTCATTTCTTTAAGCTATTTCAATGGGACCAAGCTGTTTCACCAAGTCATCCATTGCTTTTGCTTGGCGAAGAAAGTCCTCCAATTTGTCGAGAGGGAGAGCACAAGGGCCATCACACTTTGCATTCGATGGGTCTGGGTGTGACTCAAGGAAGAGGCCACCAATTCCTTGACTCATGCCGGCAAGCATAAGCTCGGAAACCGCTTGGCGGCGTCCACCCGCGGAATCACTTCGGCCACCCGGTATTTGTAATGAGTGAGTAACATCAAAAACGACCGGGCAACCAGTATGTTTCATGATTCCGAAGTTTAGAGGGTCGACCACTAAGTTGTTGTACCCAAAAGAGGTACCTCGTTCGCAAAGCAAAACATCTTGATTTCCTGCTTCATGGAATTTTTTAAGGATATGTCCCATTTCGTGGGCGGCCAAAAATTGGGCTTTTTTCACATTCACTGGTCGGCCCGTTTCCGCCAAGGCCACAACCAAATCAGTTTGCCTGCAGAGAAACGCAGGTAGTTGCAAAACATCGATGACTTCAGCAGCCGGCTTGGCCTGGTGGGGCTCATGGACATCCGAAATGACGGGTACTTGATAAGTTTCCTTGATTTCTGCAAGAATCTCACAACCCTTTTCTAACCCAGGACCGCGAAAGGAGGAAATTGAAGATCGATTGGCTTTGTCAAAAGAGGCTTTGAACACATAGGGGATTCCCAACTTGCCTGTAATTTCCTTGTAGGCCGCCGCAATTTCCAAGGCAAGCTCGCGGGACTCCAGTACATTCATCCCACCAAAAAGGGTAAACGGCCGGTCATTGGAAACTTCAAGTGATCCAACCTGAATATTGTTTTGGTTGCTCATGAATAGGCGATTTCCGGAGCAGAGCCATGTTCTGCTGATACGACTATACCAATACCACCTCTGGCATTGAAATCAACCTCTACACGGCACCAGCGAGGATTTAAAGCTTGAACCAAGTCGTTTAATAACACGTTTGCAAAATGTTCATGAAAAGTGCCCTCATTCCTAAAAGTCCAAAAATAGAGCTTCAATGACTTAGATTCGACAATCTTTTGATCGGGTACATAACGAATTAAAATTTCAGCAAAATCCGGTTGTCCAGTTTTGGGGCAAATGCAGGTAAATTCGCTGGTGCGTAATTCGACTACATAGTCTCGTTCAGGGTTTCGATTAGGAAAAGTTTCAAGCTCACGCTTTGGTGAGGTGCCGCCTTTTCCCAATTGGGTGAGGTCTTTGTGTTCGAGGTTACCTTCTGTCATATGAATCTCACTTTCTCATTTTTATAAGCTTGGAGCAACCTTGAAGCATGTTAGATATTGGACCAGTCCACAATCGATTCTATGGATGCCATGGAATCCTGAAGAAGTTTTAGATATTCCAATCGCGGGATTTCCAGTGCTCCCAAGCTTTCGAGGTGGGATGTATGTACTTGGCAATCAATCAAAGATATACCATGAGTTTCTGCAATCTCTACAAGGTGGGCAAGGCATAGCTTGGAGGCATCCGCTTTGGTATGAAACATAGATTCACCACAAAATACTCGCCCCAAAGCCAAACCATAAAGACCCCCCACTCTTTTCCCGTCCGAAAATGCTTCAATTGAGTGGGCGATACCTTGAGAATGGAGCTTTGCATAATCTTGAATCATATCTTTTTCAATCCATGTAGATTCTTGGTTTGGCCTTCTTGCTTTAGCGCAGGCTTCCATCGTTTCGGTAAAACCCTGATCAATTCTGATATCAAATTTCTTACTTTTACGAACCCGTTGTAAACTTTTTGAAATCTTAAACTTATTTGGGAATAAAACCATCCGAGGATTCGGAGAAAACCAACACCAAAAGTGAGGGTCGTAATCCATTTTCATCCAGGGAAAAATTCCACGGGTATAGGCTTCGATTAACCTTTCCGTCCCAAGTTTTTCACTCACAGCAACCAGGCCTTCATCATCCGCTTCAATCGGGTTGGGAAACCATCTGGGTTCATCCTCATCCAGAAGGGTAATCATTTAAGTAATAGGGACTAGCTCCGAGAAAGTTCCAAGATACTTGCTTCCGGCCGGCAATTTACACGAACCCCGTACAGGCTACCAATCCCACGGGTAATGAAATGAGGCCGTCCGTGAAAATCTTGTAAGCCCTCGGTATGGGATAAATCTGAAACTGGAGCCAGGGGTGCGTAATTTGAGAAAGGAATCCTGAACTGACCACCATGGGTATGGCCACTTAACATCAGGGCCCAATCGTATTCATTCACAAGGTTTTTTGTGTCTGGATTATGGGAAAGCAGAATATTTAGGTGTGGTCTTCTTCTCTGGTCGGACCCAATTCTTGCCATACATTTCCTGGGTAGGCACTCTGTATTCCACATGTCTCCAAGTCCAGTCACAGTAACAGGTAGGCCATTGAGGTAGGTATTTGCTCTTTCGTTGTGGAGAATTCGGACCTTAGCTGCTTTAAGAACATTTTTTATCTTTTCCGGGGAAGAGAATCCACTACGGGCTGCTGCCCATGTGCCACCGTCATGATTCCCCAGCGATGCAAAAGTTGGTACTTTTTTCGAAATTTTTGCCAGGCAATTTTTTAGGGCATCGAGTTGTTCATCATTGGGGCGATCTGTGATGAAATCACCGGTGATCATGCAGGCATGGGGTTTTTCTTTTAATCCTTCCGCAAAACTATGCTTAATATAATTGATTGAAGTAGCTTGGGATAGGTGGAGGTCAGACAGATGAAGAATTTTGATTTTCTTTTGACTCGGAAGGAAGGGTAATCGGACAACTGTCTTAGTTATCTCAAGCCAGGTTGATTCATACCTAGAGTAACCACCAAGAAGAATCGGTGGGATAGAAAATTTAATCGCATTCGAGATCCATGACCTTCGCAGCCATTTTTTCTTAGAAGACTGGATCCTTTTTGTGTGTTCTTTGTGGTAATCTGGCGCTTCCATCGCAAATCAGTCGTTAGAAACTTGAGGGTCAGGCTGATTGGATACCACCTTCAGTATCAAATTCTTCAAGCTTTGCCAGTAACGATTTTTGAGGAACCGTTGTTTCACTGGCATTGCGAAGATCCTTGATTTTTACATTTTGGGTTTCTAGCTCTTTACTTCCCAAAATGAGGGCGTAGCGAGCCCCGGATTTACCTGCATCTTTAAATTGCTTTCCGAAGCCACAAGATTTCAGGGAGTAAGCGGTAGAAAATCCTCCTTTACGAGCTTTAGAAACTAAAGAAATTCCATGTTTTTTCTCTTCTTCCCCAGCAATAAGATAAAGATCTGGGGCCATGACATATTGAGGGAGTAGTCCTTTAGATTCTAAGCAATCACTTAAAGTCATATCCCCGATGGCGAATCCACACGCCGGCATATCAACATTTCCCGACAATTTCTTTAACAAATGATCATATCGACCACCTCCAGCCAAAGCCCGACCCTTTCCCGACGCTTCAAAGGCTTCATAGACAAATCCGGTGTAGTAGGCTAAGCCACGCACTATGGAAAGGTCTATGGTAATATAAGAGTCAGCGCCGTGAGCCTTAAGAAGGTCGGTGATGTTTTGCCAGTCTTGGATAATATTATCGGCCTTTTGAGTGCCTGATTTTAATCGTGCAATGAGGGTGTCCAGTGAATCAATTTTTTTTATTTCCTGAATCTTGTCCCATAGAAATTCTCCCTTTCCGGGCATAGTCTCCTCAAGTGATTCAATTGTTTGCTCTGGCTTTCGCCTTTCACTTTTATCGATGGCATTGAGAACCGCAGGTCTTATCTCTTCGGAAACACCAAGCTCTTCCAGTAAAAATATCCAGGTATTTCGATCACTTAACCGAATCTTAAAGTCCTGCACACCTAACCCAAGGGTTTCGAAAATTGCGACGAGTAAGGCAATCAATTCCGCATCTGCCGCGATCGCAGATTCACCAAGCAAGTCGGCATTGAATTGATAAAAAGAACGTCCTCTACCTTTTTGAGGTCTTTCATAGCGAAAGTGTTCCCCTACATTAAACCACTTTATTGGTTTGGGTAAGGAGTTGGCTCTGGCAGCCACCATCCGCGCAAGGGTGGGGGTCAATTCCGGACGCAAGGCAACCTGCCTGTTTCCTTTATCTTCAAAGTGAAAAAGCTGGCCTACAATTTCGGCACCAGATTTTTCCACATACAAATCTAAGGGCTCAAGGACAGGAGCGTCATATTCTTTAAAGTCAAAAGCTCGGGCAACGGTGCGAAAAACACGAAATAAGTGATTCCGGCGGGAGCAAGCTTCTGGGGGGAAATCCCGAAAGCCGGGAAGAGTGTCAAACATTTGGATTTGAAGTATTAAAACTGGTCGAGATCAATTTTCTCTAAACCGGTTTTCATTTCTTTACCTGCTTTAAATTTGACCACAGCACGCCTGGGGATGACCACATCAGTTTCTGGCTGATTTGGGTTGCGTCCAACACGCTGCTTACGGACTTGAAGTTCGAAAACACCGAAGTTGCGGAGTTCAACATTTTTGCCACTGATCAAGCCTTCTTGTATACACTCAAGAGTTTGCTGCACAATGTATGTGACATCTTTATGATTGAAATTAGCGGATTCGTAAATTTTTTGAACGATTTCTCTTTTGGTCAGGTTTTTAGACATAATGGGGAAACTGTTTGAAAGAGCGTTGTCTTAAGATTAAGATAGTAGTAATTTCATAAATTCCCATACATCAATGACCTGTCAATTTTAAATTATTTCAAAATGCCGAAAAAAGAAGATGATAATCCGCTAGAAGAAATGCAAAAGCAGCTTCGTGACTTAATGAACAACAAGAATGTGCAGGTCGCATTTGCTCCGTTTATGCAATCGATGAAGGATCAATCCAAAGATGTGGATGATGGTGGAAAAGGGGGAGGAACACCCGAGAAACCACAAGAAGAGGATTTGTCCCGGGATGAGAAATTAGATTCTATTCGGGGTTTTGATCGTAGGCCCAAAGAGATCCGGGATTACTTGGACCGATTTGTAATCAAGCAAGAGCAAGCAAAGAGAGTGCTTTCTGTTGCGGTTTGTGATCACTACAATCATGTCCGTCGTTGTCTTGCAGATGCCAAGGCAGACCAAGCTGAGTATGTGAAGCCCAATGTTTTACTTTTGGGACCAACGGGCGTTGGAAAAACTTTTTTGATGCGAAACGTGGCAAAACTTATCGGAGTTCCATTTGTGAAGGCAGACGCCACTAAGTTTTCAGAAACAGGTTATGTTGGCTATGATGTAGATGATTTGGTTCGTGATCTTGTCAAGGCAGCTGATGGAGATGTCGAATTAGCACAGTATGGAATAATTTACATTGATGAAATTGATAAAATAGCATCGGAAGCATCCCGTTCTGGCCGAGATGTATCGGGTCGTGGTGTTCAAATTAATTTGCTGAAATTAATGGAAGAAACGGAGGTGAATCTACAGTCTCCTCAAGACATGATGGGACAGATGAAAGCATTTATGGAAATGCAAAAAGGTGGCAAAGCCCAGAAAAGCAGTATTTCCACAAAAAACATACTTTTCATCGTAAGCGGTGCCTTTGATCAACTTGCCGAAGATGTGAAGAAGCGACTCGATTTAAATCGTATTGGGTTTGGCTCTTCCGAAGAAGGAGACCTGGCCGAGCGACCTGTTTCAAGTTTTCTTTCCAACGCTGAAACCCGGGATTTTATAAATTATGGTTTTGAACCAGAATTTGTGGGTAGGCTTCCAGTCCGAGTTTCCTGTGACGAGCTTACCAGTACAGATTTGGCTGAAATCCTCCGATCTTCTGAAGGAAATGTTTTGGAACAATATCATGACGACTTCGATGGGTATGATATTACATTTGAAATCTCACCGTCTGCGATTGAAAAAATTGCGGAATTAGCCGCAAATGAGAAAACAGGAGCTCGTGGTCTTGTGACTATTTTGGAAAAAACCTTCCGGGATTTTAAATTTGAGCTACCTTCAACTCCTATACGAACTTTTACCGTTGATGATGAATTGATCAAGGATCCGCAATCTAGCTTACGCACCTTGTTGGAGGAGAATCGTGAACAGCTGGATGATTCAATGTTGGAAGATGTGGACCGGTTTATTACCTCATTTAAGAGAGATTATGGATATGAGCTGAAATTTCGAAAGCCCGCGAGAGTGGCAGTAGTCAAGGAAGCTATGTCCAGTAACCGCTCTGTTCGTGCCATTTGTGAAAAGAAATTTTCTGACTTTGAGCATGGCCTTGGGATCATTTCACAAAGAACAGGAAAGAAGGAATTTGTCATTGATAAGAAGGTCATTGATGACCCCGATAAAGAACTTTCTCAATGGGTTGTGGAAAGCTTCGGGCAAAAGAAAAATCCCGAGTGAGTAGTCCAGACCCTGCCGCGGTTCGCGCAACCTTTACGAGTGTTGCCCCCCGCTATGACCTTGCAAATCATTTACTCTCGGGTGGAGTAGATTTCCTGTGGCGCCAAAAGCTTGTAAAGCTAGCTAGCCAAGGTGCTCACCAAGATATTCTTGATCTCGCTACGGGCAGTGGGGATGTAGCCTTCGCTCTTCGACATGGATTGCCCAAAGATGTTCGTATCACTGGTGCTGATTTTTGTGAGCCAATGCTTGCCCGTGCCCGAGAGAAAAGAGACAAGCAGGGGTTGCCTGCCGATGGGAATCAATTTGTTTCGGGTGATTGCTTGGCCTTGGAATTCGAGGATGAGTCCTTTGACTTAATCACAATCGCTTTCGGTTTGAGAAACCTCGCAGACCGTAGACTTGGTCTTACTGAAATACTTCGGGTCTTAAAACCCGGGGGGCGGATAATTGTGCTGGAGTTTAGTCAGCCTTACTTTTGGTTCCGACCTTTCTATTATCTTTATCTAAAAGGAGTTTTGCCGTGGCTCGCCAGGTGGGTGACTGGTGATCGAGATGCTTACCTTTATTTGGGTTCAAGTATTTCTGAGTTTCCTGATCGTATTGGCTTGGTCAAAGAGTTAGAAGATGCAGGCTTTTCCAGTGTTGCGTGCGAAGCTTATACTTTTTCGATAGTCGCCCTGCACATAGGTTATAAGAAAAGCTAAGCAACTTTCCTTAATTGCAGGATAGTAATGGAATAGGTGAATCTCCTACTTTCAAGCAATCAATCAAGAGAGATGAGCTGCAATAATTTTTCTGACCTTTCTTTGATTGCGTTCACGCCAGCAGATTCTAACCGGTCGCAACCAAAGGCCTCAACCGTAAGGCTTGCAGTACAGGTAGCATAAATCATGGCTTCTTTGATGGCATTGAAATCAGTACGATTTTGGGAGGCAAGGCGACCGATCAGTGCACCGGCAAAGGAATCACCAGCCCCCGTAGGATCTCTTAACTCGGTAACCGGGTAAGCAGGAAGAGCAAACATACCATCCTCATGAAAAAGAATGGCTCCGTGTTCTCCCTTTTTAATGATTACGATTTCAGGTCCCATTTTCCGCAACTTGTTTCCGGCTAAAATGATGTTGTTCTCCCCGGTTAGTTCTTCAGCTTCTGTATCGTTGATTACAAAAAGGTTTACTTTTTTAATGAGGTCCAAGAGAGCATTTTTTTCGATCTCGATCCACAAATCTATGGTGTCAGCCAAGACAAAAGATGACCCCTCCAATTGATTGAGTACATGCATTTGGAGGGCAGGGTGTATATTGCCAAGTAATACAAACTTGGAATCTTTGTACGACTCCGGTAGATCGGGACGGAATTTTTCAAAGACATTGAGTTGGATATCAAGTGTATCTCGTCGATTGAAATTTTCATGATACTTTCCTTTCCAAAAGAAGGTGGGCCCAGTCTCATCTTTTTGTACGCCTTCTAAATCAATTCCCCGAGAACGGAGTCGATCAAGGTATTCATCGCCAAAGTCATTGCCAATAACACCGACCATGCGGACTGCAGCATAATAACTGGCGGCAAAGGAACAGTATGAAGCTGCTCCTCCAAGAATATGTTCTTTTTCACCGTACGGAGTGATGACGTTGTCAAATGCAACCGAACCCACAACCAAGAGAGGTGAGGATTCGGAACTATCGGATTGAATGCGTTCTGCCATAGGGAGTAACAGTTATCGCATCACATGCATCGGTTCAAGATACAACGCACTTAAATCTACTGCAGCCGGTCGAAAATGTTAGAATTTATCCCAGATTCTTTCCACCGGGCTGTAAGTATCTTGATCATAATGTTTAACCTCGGCACGAGCGAAGAGGGAAAAATTATTCACGCCAACCTTAGCCTCAGTCATCACAGCGAAGAATCCCTTATGATTGGTACGGGTATAGTGGCTGGACATACTCCCTCGAAAAAGAAGGAAAAAAACAACAAGTTTCCCCCCTTACCTTATTGGGAATGTAAGGTAATCGGAAATGTGCTGGCCAGAACAACCTGATCATCGATTTCGATAAGAATTGAATAATTTCCAGGTTCTTCAAATTTTAACCTTTGAATATCATTTATCAGGTTGATTCGATGCTGCGGGCCCGGCGATTCAAAATCTTTTTCAATAATTTTTCTCGGTTCCTCTTCTGACATGGGGATACCAATTGAAATTTTTAGGTGGTGCTTGCCCTTGGTTAAATCAGAAAAAGAAAGAAACCAAATCATTCGGGGATGAACGACGGGGAATTCTTTAGCTCTAAGGTTGGAAAAGATACCAAGGAGGGTATGTTTGCCAGTGGCTGGATCTACATAGACCGAATCGCAGGTTATCCAGGCAAGGACTTGAGGCTTTGTAGACATAAGCAGATTTGGGTAAAGAGGGCAGTACAGGTTTTTAGGCTAAACCGGAACGGCGAAGTAATGCATCCACCTTTGGTTCTCGACCCATAAAATTTCTGTATAGTTGATCTGGAGGTAATGTATTTCCTTTGCTTAAAATCTGGTTGCGGAAATCCCGACCTGTATCCCGGTTCATTACACCTTCAGACTGGAAGCGGGTGAAAGCATCTGCATCAAGCACCTCGGCCCATTTGTAAGAGTAATAAGCTGCTGCGTAGCCAATAGGGCTGCTGAACAGGTGACTAAAGCGTAAGGCAATGGTTCGGGGTGTTGATTTCCTCTTAGGTAAGAATTCTCCAAGTTCTTTTTGTAAAGCTTCTTCAAGCCCCCCGTTCAATGATTTAGACCATTCTCGATGGAGGAAGAGGTCGAGCTTGGAGAAAGCCATTTGTCTAATGGTGGCATTCCCTTCAAAGAAATTTCGTGCTCGAATCATTTTATCAAAGAGTTCCTCAGGAATGGTTTCTCCAGTCTCATGATGCCTAGCAAAAAGGTCGAGGCTTTCTCTTTGCCAGCACCAGTTTTCCATGATTTGGGAAGGGAGCTCCACGAAATCCCAGGCAACATTAACACCATTTAAACTCGGGTGTTTAACTTCGCCGCATAAGTGGTGGAGTAAATGCCCGAATTCATGAAACACAGTTTGAACTTCATAATGGGTGAGCAAGGCTGGCGTGTCTGGGGTTGGAGCAGTCAGGTTTCCGCAGATCAAGCCCAAGTGGGTTTCACCTTCTTTTTCCGCAGTGCGCAAAAAATTCATCCAGGCTCCGCCACGTTTGCTGGCACGGGGGTGCCAGTCAGCATAAAAAGACCCAAGTAATTTGTTTTCATCTTGATCGAACAAATCGTAATAGCGAACATCAGGGTGCCAGACTGAAACTGCTTCTTTCCCATCCCCCTTGATTTGATCATGACAGCGGGTGGACCGTTCTATAATTTCGAGACCAAAGATTTTGGCAGCTAATTCGAACATACCGGAAAGTACGGACTGGATAGGGAAAAATGGCCGCAAGTCCTCATCATCAAAATCGTAACTTTCCTTTTTTAATTTTTCACACCAATAGCCGACCTCCCAAGGCTCAAGAAGATCTGCAGGGCTTTCAGTTTTTTCAGCTTTGAATGCCTCAAGTTCTTTATTTTCTTCACGGGAAGAGGGCAGGGCTTTGGCTAGGATCTCGTCAACAAATGCATTGGCGTCAGTTCCCGTTTTTGCCATCCGTCGGGCAAGGACGATATCAGCGAAGTCTGATTTTCCTAAAATCTCTGCCCTTTCCTGCCTCAACTTAAGAATTTCACGAATCAAAGGTTCATTCTGGTATGGATTTTCCACGCAGAGACGGTCGCTTGCAGTCCATACTGATTTTCTAAGCTCTTGGTTATCAGCGTATTGTAGGACCGGAAGCATGGAGGGTGCATGCAAGGTAAAAACCCAAGAGTTTGCTCCTTTTTCTTCGCCCAGTTTCTCAATCGCCGCCTGCCTTGCTGCTGCCTTTGCATTTTCAGGCAGACCTTGGAGTTCGCTTTCTTCCGTTGCTGTGATAGTCCAGGCGTTGGTGGCATCCAATACATGTTCAGAGAAAGTCTGGGTAACTTTGGCCAGATCACTGGAAATTTCTTCCAACCTTTTTCTTTTATCTTCGGAAAGATTTGCTCCTGATTCTTCGAAATCCTTTATAATTTCTTCAAGTAGCCTGCGGTCTACGGAGTCAAGATTCTCACTTTCCGCTTTTTGAGCACAGCTCTTGATTGCTTGCCAAAGCTCAGGGTCCAATGTGATCTTGGCTTGGAAGGCACTGATTGCCGGAAGCATATCATTGTGGGCTTCGCGTAACTCTGGGGAGTTGCAAACGCTATCAAGGTGTACCACCAAGCCCCATGCTTGATTGAGTTCCATGGTCGATCTTTCAATCGCTTTTATGGTGTTTTCGAAAGCGGTTTCATCAGAGGAGAGTTTGCGGATTTCCTCAAGCTTCCGCTCGGCTGACTCAAGGGCAATGGTGAGGTCAGTTCGTATACGGTCAGGCGTCAGTTCGTCCCAGTTGGGAGAAGATTCTGTTTGAAGAAAGGGGTGATGATTCATCTTTATTTTTTTGCAGTTTAGAGGATCCAGTTTTGTGATTTAATTTAGAAAAAGCTAAGGGTAAGCGAGTGCTTAGAATTATTTTGCAGTCAAAGATCAACATTAGTCAGATAAAGTTGTGATTACCATTTAATTTTCAACTGTCTTCTTTTGTGCCAATTTTAATGCAACTGAATTTTTTCGCTACATAAAGGTATCTATCCAAAGGAAGTAAGCTGTATTTGGATTGTTCATCTTCATTAAAAAAAGAATTCAAAAGCAAGTCTTGTAAGAAATGTCTAGAGTCGATACTTTGGGATGCTTTTATCTAATGAACGAACTCACTCCAGACCGTATCCGAAACTTAGCCATCATTGCCCATGTTGATCATGGCAAGACCACCCTTGTCGACCAATTGCTTCGGCAGTCAGGTTCTTTTCGCGAGAACCAAGTACTTGCCGAGCGGGCAATGGACTCAATGGCACAAGAGAAAGAGAGAGGCATTACCATTAAAGCAAAAAATACTTCGGTTCGCTGGGGTGAGTATTTGGTCAATATTGTCGATACTCCGGGTCACGCTGATTTCGGAGGTGAAGTTGAGCGGGTGATGAAGATGGTGGACGGTGTCATGCTCGTGGTCGACGCCTATGAAGGCCCCCAGGCACAGACACGGTTTGTTTTACAAAAAGCGCTGGCCGCTGGCTTGAATCCTGTTGTTTTTATTAATAAAATTGATCGTCCTAATGCCCGGCCTGAAGAAATGCAGGATAGTGTGTTGGAACTCTTTTTGGAATTGGAAGCCAAAGAGGAGCAGTTTGATGCCCCCTTTCTATACGGAAGTGCGAAGGAGGGATTTGCCCGAGCATCTCTTGATGATGAGAATACGGACATGCAGCCGCTTTTTGAAGCAATTGTGAAATCTGTACCCCCTCCAAAAGTGGAAGATTCAGATGAGTTTCGCATGCTTGTTTCCAATGTCGACTGGTCAGATTATGTGGGTCGAATTGGGATTGGGAAAGTGTTGTCTGGCCGTGTCAAAATCGGAGATCCAATTTGGCGATTGCTTGATGATAGCAAACCCATTCGTGGAAAAGTATCTAAGATTTTTGAATATTCTGCACTCGCTACCAATGATGCAGCCGAAGGAATAGCCGGCAATATTGTTGGCATCGCAGGCTTTGAGGAATTGGATATTGGGGAAACTCTGGCCAGTAAGGAAGATTCTGAGACCTTACCTTTCCTCGAAATTGATCCTCCCACCGTGATGATGACTTTCTCAGTCAACGATGGCCCTATGGCTGGAAGAGAAGGAGATCGGGTGACCTCGCGAGAAATTCGCGATCGATTGATTCGAGAAGCCCGTACCAATATATCAATTAAGTTTGAAGACACTGGTGAGTCCACGGAATTTAAAGTCAATGCCCGAGGGGCTATGCAAGTCGCAGTTGTGGTTGAGGAAATGAGAAGGGAGGGGTTTGAGCTCTTAGTCAGCAGACCCACAGTTATTAAAAAAGAAATCGATGGTCGCTCCCATGAGCCTTTTGAAACCCTTTATCTGGAAGTACAGGACGACGCCGTTGGTGGTTGTATGCAATCGCTTGCCAACCGTAAAGGGGTGGTGGAATCTATTTCTGCCAACCGTGGGAGAACTCAGTTGGAAGCAACGATCCCAACCCGTGGATTAATTGGTTTTGAGTTTGAACTGCTCAACTTGACCAGTGGTGAAGGTATAATGTCCCATTTATTTAAGGAATATCGTCCGGATTCCGGTGATATTCGTACGCGTCGTTCGGGTACTCTAGTATCTATGGAGAAAGGTGAGTCAATGACTTATGCTCTTCGAAATATTGAGACCCGAGGGAAATTATTTGTCGGCCCTGGTGAAGAGGTCTACGAGGGAATGATTGTGGGTGAAAACCCGAGGACTGATGACTTGCCTGTTAATCCCACGAAAGCAAAGCATGTTACTAATCACCGAGCTTCAGGAAGTGATAAGAGTGAGGCGTTAACTCCAGCCATCAAGTTTTCTTTAGAACGTGCCATTGAATACATCGCTCCGGATGAATTGGTGGAAGTTACCCCCAAAAGTATTCGCCTAAGAAAAAGAATTCTTGATTTTAATGAGCGCAAGCGTGATTCAAAGCGTTCGAGTTCATAGCATCCTGAAAATTTGCTCTAGTTCAAGAAAAGACTAAAATATATTCCGTGTTTCAATTAAAGTATCTTCTCCTAATCTGTGTGATATTTGGTGTCTCAGGTTGTGGAGTGGGCACTTTATACGGTCCTTCTTACTATGATGATACCAACTTGGGCGAAGGTTTACGAAGGGTAACCTTTAAGGGTGGCTATCATCCTGCAACCGGCGAGCTTTGCCTTTTGCGATGTGCGGAAGTGTGCTTGGAGGAGGGTTTTTCTTTTTTTGAAGTGGTAGACTCAGAAACAGGAAGCTCATTAGAAGGACACGGATCCACCTACCCGTTTGATCAGCATTACCCGGCACGTGACCGTTTTATGGATGACGTTCCATTTGTCGCCAAAACGATTCGGATGCTCAAAAAAAAGTCTGATCAAAGCTTTGCTTACAACGCAAAGGAAATAAAGTCTTCCCTTCGAAGGAAGTATAAAGTTAAGTAAATCTTGTCTCAATCCTTCGTTCGCAGAAACTAGAAAAATTACCTAAGTAAACTATGAGTAAAGAAATAGAAATCAATATCCCCGACTTCATCCGAAATGGATTGGTTATCTGGGTGATCGTAGCCGTTGCAGTACTCGCTGGAATAGCGACATCTTTCTACACCGTGCAGGCGGAATCACAGGGGGTGGTTCTGCGTTTCGGTAAATATTTAAAGACTGTGGAACCAGGGCTTCGTTTTAAAATGCCTTTCGGGGTGGATGAAGTCTATGTCCTTCCTGTTCGCAGGCAGCTAAAGCAAGAGTATGGTTTTGGCAGTATCGGGGCAACCAACCCTAATCAGTTCACCGAGCGTCGAACTCGAGATCGTGAGAAAAGCATGATGACGGGAGACCTAAATGCGGCTGAAGTGGAGTGGATCGTACAGTACCGTATCAATGATCCTCGCCTCTATCTTTTTAATGTCTTGGACCCTGAAGGAACTCTCCGATATGTTTCAGAATCAGTGATGCGTACGGTCGTGGGCGACAGAACTGTAGATGAGGTTATCACAATCGGAAGGCAAGAGATTGAAGAGGAAGCCCGTGACAGGTTGGAAATATTAGTTAAAAAATATGAATTGGGGCTAGGTATAGACCAAATTCAGTTACAAAATGTGAACCCGCCCCCTCCAGTACAGGCTTCTTTTAACGAAGTGAATCAAGCCCAGCAGGAAAGGGAACGCATGATTAATGAAGCCAACGGTGAATACAATAAAGAGATTCCCCGGTCCCGTGGTGTTGCCGATCAGAAAATCCAAGCTGCTGAAGGTTATGCCCTCAAAAGAGTTAATGAAGCGTTGGGGGATGTCTCCCGTTTTAATTCCCGTTTTAAAGAATTTATGAAAGCCCCAAGTGTGACCCGTACCCGCCTATATCTAGAAACGCTTAAGGAAGTCATTCCTCAAATGGGTGAGAAAATCATTATTGATGAGGATGCATCACAAGTGCTTCCTCTATTACAATTGAACTCAATGAAACAAGGAGGGTTGTCACGATGAAGATTCAATTATTACTGCTTCCAGTACTTCTAGGAGTTATCAGCTTTTACATCTGTTCCTATGTTGTTGAGGAAACCGATCAAGTCATTCTCACCCAGTTCGGGAAGCCAGTTGGTGAGCCAGTTACTGAGGCAGGATTGCATTTCAAAATTCCATTCATCCAAGAGGTGAATCGTATCGAGAAACGCTTTCTTCCCTGGGATGGCCCCTCCAACGAGATGTCTACCAAAGATAAAACCTATCTGATTATTGATACCTTTGCCCGTTGGCGCATCAATGATCCCATGCAGTACTTCTTGCGTTTACGGGATGAGCGGAGCGCCTTGTCTCGGTTGGATGATATTCTTGGTAGTGAAACCCGAAATGCAGTGGCGAAGCATGAACTTATTGAAATCGTGCGAACAACAAAAGATCGAGTCGCTAAGACAGATCAAGCACTGGTAAAAGGTATTGAACAACTGGGTACACTTTATCCTATAAAAGTTGGGCGTGAAAAAGTAGAACAGCAAATTTTTGAAAAAGCCGCAGAAAAGCTTTCTGGCTTCGGTATTGAACTCCTTGATGTTCGCTTTAAGCGTATTAATTACAACGAAACGGTACGACGCCGGATTTATGAACGTATGGTCAGTGAGCGCCAACAAATTGCTTCCCGGTTTCGATCAGAAGGGGCAGGGGAAGCTGCAAAAATTATGGGAAAAAAGGAACGAGATTTACAAGAAATCGAGTCCGAATCGTACAAGTCTGTACAGAAAATTTATGGAGAAGCAGATGCCAAAGCCTCAGCAATTTATGCAGAAGCTTATGACCAAACCCCACAATCTGTAGAGTTTTATGCCTTCCTCAAAACATTGGAAACTTACCGAGAGGTTCTAGCCAAAGACATGTCCCTAATTTTGACCACGGACTCTCCTTTGTTTAGATTGCTCAAGTCTCCGAAGGTTTCATCAGATTCCAATTCTTCCAAGTAAGTACAAACCTAATATCAACTGCCCTGGGCACCTTTATACACGAGGATATCCACCATGGTTTGAAGCCAAGGTACGGTTTTATAATCTTTGATGTTTCTTGGAAGCATCCAAAGATATAAATCGTGTTCCCAGTCTAAAGTGATTTTTCGATCTTCGCTTTCAAAAAGAAACCAGTAGCTTTCGAAAATAACCTCTGTTACTTCGCTGTAAAAAGGGCCCGCGGTTTCCTTACATTCTATGCTTTGTGGTTCTTTGCGGGTTTCCTCCCAAACTTCACGACATGCAGTTTCTCTCGGATCTTCTCCTTTTTCTAGATAACCTGATACACACGACCAATAACCCTGAAAGCTTCCTACCGCTTGAGACCGTTGTAAAATAAGAATTTCACCATTATTGATAAGCAACGAGCTAACAACCGGTCGCAGAGGTTTTGTATTGCTTTGAGGCTTAGTATGGGAAGAACGAGCCATGATTTTACATCAACAATAGAAGGATGGCTGAAAGGTCCACCTTTTTTCCTTTTGGTACCAAAGCACAGTCCCGTTTATTATTGGTTTTCATATTTATTCTTTTTCAATGATAAGTTTACTTTATTCATGGGTTTTCCCTATGATATCATGTCTTCTGGCTCGGTTATTAAAGGGCCTAAATTGGAGTAGGCTTTTCTCTCAACCAAGAGGATACGATTTCTTTGGATTATTTCTTCGTTCATCGGTAGGTTACATTATCTTGCGCTAACCATATCTGCAATAATATCGAACTTATAATCAATGAAGGCTGATAAAAATCGTGTCATAAACATCTTTGCACCAATTCCAAAGAAGGATGAATGCATATGATTTGGTATGTGGTTAAGTTATTGATCTCAGCTGCCATTATTGTACTGGTCTCGGAGATATCGAAAAAGCTTCCGTTGCTGGCAAGCCTACTCGCTTCCTTACCTTTAGTATCGGTACTGGGCATGATTTGGATGTATGGAGAAAAGATAGAAATTGAAAAAATTGCTTCTCATGCTGAAGGAACATTTTGGTATGTTCTTCCATCGCTCCCTATGTTTTTACTACTTCCTTGGATGTTGCGTAAAGGAATCAGCTTTCCGCTTTCTCTGTCTGCCGGCATCGCACTTACGGGTACACTCTATTTGCTCATGACAAAAGTGCTCGCCAAATTTGGTCTTCATTTGTAGCGGAAGCGTTTATGAAAAAGACTCCTGAAACTTCTTGATAATTTTTATCAATATCGTCACCAATCATCGTTTTTGTAGTTTTAACTAATCTGTATATGATAGTTACATTGTTTCATTCTACCAAAATATTCTTTGAAGAAGGAAATGCTTAGCAAAAGTAGATTAATTTTTTTTAGCCTCGGTGCCCTGTGTGTTGCCGTGGCAATCTTACTTGGTGCTTATGGTGCTCATGGATTAGCCGAAACTTTTTTAGAAAGTCCGAGAAAAGAAAAGTCGTGGGGGAACGCGGTGGATTATCAAATGTTTCATGGACTTGCCCTGTGTGGGGTGAGTTATTTGTGTAATGAAAGAGGCACGCCATGGCTCATCTTCGTGTCTGGTTGGATGATGGTGGTTGCTTGTATTCTTTTTTGCCTGAGTATTTATGCATGGGTGTTGGGAGGGCCTTTTTTTTTGGTCAAGGTAACCCCATGGGGGGGGATTTTATTTGTCACTGCCTGGGTGTGCCTCGCCATTTATGGATGGGGCAATAAAGTAAAATTTTCAAAGAAATTTAAAGGAAATGAATAAAATATTTTTAATTATATTTTGGTTATCGAGTGCGCTCTTTACTTATTGGCTTGGTATGGAGCATGGTATGAATCGGGTGATCTCCTTGGACGAGCCAACAGCCCTTATGCCTGAGGAGAGCATCGGCAAGATACAAAATGCTGATGCCTCTCCGGTTCTCGTTGCTGCCACGAAGGAAACAAAAGAAAAGAATGTGAGCTTATCAAAGAAGCAAGAAGTAATAAAGGAGGACCCAAGAGAAGGAAAGTCTCTCCAACAACGAATGAGTTCCTCTAATCCAGTTACCCGATTACAAGCCTTTACTGAGATCCTGCAAAATCCCACAGATGATAATGTAGCCACCGCCCTTGAACTTTATGAAAACCTTCCCGCAGACCCGTCCCGGTTCAGCGAATTACGATTATTGGCTTTCAGTTGGGGGCAGACGGATCCCCAGGCAGCTTTGGAGTGGGTTGAAAGTTTGGATGGCTTTGAACAACGTCTTGGGTCCAATTCTGTTTTAGATGCCTGGGCTCGAGAGGATGCAGACTCTGCAATTGCCTGGGCCAAGGAAAACTTCGAGGGGGAAGATAATCCTTATTTTGTCGGTATTATTCATGGCTTGGCTGAATCTAATTTATTTAAAGCCACGGATCTCATGACCAGCCTGCCTTACGGTCGAGTAAGGGGCCGGGCTGCTTCTATCGTCATGGGGAAAGCCTGGGAAATGGGGGAAGGGGTTGCATTACACCTGGCGGATAATTTACCTGAGGGAAGTGTGCAGAATTTTGCGTTTGGAGAAATTGCTGAAAGGATAGCTAAGGAAGATTTGCCCCGGGCCGTGGAATGGGTGGACAATATGGAAGAGTCGGAAATCAAGGTTGCGGCCAGTGAAGATGTGGCAAAGAGGTGGGCACGGGAAAATCCGGTATCAGCATCTGAGTGGGTTTCAGCAATGCCTGAAAGTGAATCACGGTCGGAGAGTATGGAAGAAGTGGTACGAGTATGGGCAAAGCAAGACCCAGTTGCCACAGCTGAATGGTTAAATCAATTTCCATCTGGTGAATTCATGGACGAACCCATTACTGCATTTGTTCGTGAGGTTGCACGTAAAGATCCTGAAAACGCTTTAACCTGGGCACAATCTATTGTGGATATGGAGAGACGAAATCGTGTGGAAAGTGAAGTGAGAAAAATAGTAAACCGTGCAAACCAAAAGGCAGAGGCAAAAGGGAAGGTTAGTCCGAGCCAAGATTCAGGAAAATAAAAACAGGTTACCCCCTGTTATACTGGAACCATTTAGTTCTTTGTAGCCATTTTTGGCCCATTATCCGGTGGCATTGAGTGATGCCAATCCCTCACTTTCCGGCTTAGCTCTTTGACTTTATTTAGATGTGTGGAGGCGAGGTTTATTTTTTCTCCTGGGTCTTGGCTAAGATCGTAAAGCAAGGGATTGGAACCGTCATATTCGCAGAGTAATTTCCACTTTCCGGATCGAATGGCGAGGTCAGGTAAATCTTTCACGCCATAAAAGGAATCTCGATCTGGGGGTCGTCGGAAGAAAAGATCCTGCTCGCGGGAAGTATGGGATTTGCCGAGCAGAATGTCGGGTAGGGATTCGCCATCGAAATCAGTATTACCGGGTGCTTTAATTCCTGTGATATCCAGTAGGGTTGGTACGAGGTCAATAGCTGAAAAAATGGAATCCTTATTACGGGTTCCCTGTGCCTTCTTGTGGATAAGGCTGGGTGCCCAAGCGACCAGAGGGGAACGTATGCCTCCTTCAAAGAGATGGGTTTTATATCCGCGAAAAGGACCGGTTACGCCAGCACCCTTTTCGGGCCCATTGTCAGAACATGCAAGAATCAGAGTATTGTCTGTGAGGGTAGGGTCATTGCGTATATGATCAATTAATTTGCCAAGTTGCCGATCCATTTCCTCAAGCACGGAAAGGTAGAGTTGGCGTTTGGATCCATCTCTCCATTGATCAACCGGTGGCCAAAAGGGGGTATGGACATCATCAGGCCAAAGATTTAGATAAAAGAGTTTACTTTCATTTTTTGCTTTTTCAATAAATGATATGGCTTCGTTAACAAAGCCTTCAGTGATCTTTGAGCGTAGCATCCAACGTGCTCCTTTACCTAGAATTCCTCCATGTTCCCAAAGACGGTTAGGTCTAGCGGGGGTTTGGCCAGGCTTCAATGTAAGTGGAAGTAGTTTTGGACCCATACCCTCAAAATTGCAAAGGGACTCCTCAAAGCCGTAGTCTGAAATAGGCGGGGCATCGTTGACATTACGCTGACCTCCCATGTGCCATTTCCCAAAGTGTCCGGTTGCATATCCGCCTTCCTTTAGAGAACGGGCGAGCATCGGAGCTTGGGGGTCGAGCCACTGGGCAATGCCCCTCTTTCTGTTATGATCTCGATTGCTCAGGTACGATGAGATCTTCCACCTTTGAGGGTACTGTCCTGTGGATATAGCAACCCTCGAAGGAGAGCAGATAGGGGAGTTCACATAGAATTGATCAAATCGCAAACCCTCCTTAGCCAGGCGATCAATATGAGGAGTTTTAGCATGCTGATTACCGAAGCAGGAAAAGTCGCCCCATCCCATGTCATCAATAAAAATGAGGACGATATTAGGAGGGCCGGCAAAAGCAATTATCGATAAAGATAAGAAAAAAACGGAAAGAAAAAAAAGAGACATTTCATAAGTTATAATTTGAAGCAATTCCGAAAAAAGAGTTTGCTATATGGTTTTGACCTTTGAGATATTATTACAACTTTTTATAATCCAAATCTACTATGAAAACTTCAATCTTATTTACCTTGTTTTTTATTTTTTGTGTTACGATCTCCGTTTATGGGAAAGATCACAAGCAGGAGCTTCACCAAATTAGTGATCGTATAAAGCAGGCGGTTAAAGCCGGTAAAATAACTGAAAAGGAAGGGTGGGCTAAATGGCACAATGTTCTTCGCGATCAAGGACGACACTTGAAAGGAATCCACGGAGATGACGAGGATGAGTATTGGGGGGTGTTGAAAGAACTGAAGCTTGAGATTAAAACCCTAGAGTTGGAATTCGAATTAGAGCGCCTTGAGCATGAGCACGATATACAGCGCATGGAATGGAACCATGAAAGGGAACGTATGAAACGAGATTTTGAGCGGGAGCGGCGGGAATGGGATATGGGGAATTTGCAACTGGATGTGCGCAGGAAGCAAATGGAGATGCAAATGCGTGGAGGCATGCCGCACCACGGAATCCTGCCTGCCCATCCTCACGGAGGTAGGGCTACAACTGATCTACCAGGGGGTACTCCACCAAATGCAATGCCGCATCCAATGGGAAGAGGTGCGGGGCAGATGCAGGAAGTGGTTGGACGAGAAAATCCTAATTCAAAAAGAAAATCTGGTGGTAAAAAGGAAAAAGTGGGAAGCGATAAGAAAGAATCTTGCAAATTAGGAAGATGTTCTGAAAAGGGTGCAAAATCCTTCCCGGACAAAAACAAAGAGTGTTCCAAAAAGAAGAAGAAAAAGTAGTCGACACAGCTGTTCTTTTTGTTTCATCTCCCAGCCTCTTGCCTGTATGGTAAAGTGTATTTTCTTTACCCTTTCATTTTAGCTGTTCACTATTTTGCTCAGTATTTACCCTCAAGCATCGGGAGATAAAATGAATCTGAAGGACCGGCAATGAATTTCAAAATGATTAATCAAGAAGAGGGAGAAATTAAGTATTCGAACTCTCAACAATAAAGAATAAATAAATGAATAAAATCAATTTTCAATCTATATTAACTTCTTACTTACTTGTCATTGCCTGTACCGTTCATGCTGATGAATCTGAAAAATTCGAGGGTCGAAACGGGTATGAGAAGACCAAGGATGTTGGGGTGAAAGCCCCCCAGGGTGCCGCAATCCTTTTTGATGGAACTATGCAGTCGGTCAAAGAAAATTGGGAGATGTGGCCCCAAAAGGATATGGATATTACCTGGACGATCATGGATAATCCTGCAGGAAAAGGAAAGACTCTGATGACTAACGGTGGCAGGAGATGGGGGACCCATGATTTGGTAACCAAGAAAAAATACAATGACTATGAGGGGCATGTTGAATTTATTATGATGGGTGCAAGGGGAGATGAAAAGCCAGATGGCTATACCAACAGTGGGGTCTATATGCAGAATCGTTATGAAATTCAGATCGAATCCCCCAAGGGAAAAGATATTGCAGATCCTTACAATTGGAAGATCGGACCTCATGGGATTGCCGCTTTTTGTATGGATCGAGTTCCTGATCACAATGCGTGGCGGCCAAACGGGCAATGGCATGCCTTTCACTTTATTTTTAAAGATGCTAAATGGGAGGGTGATAAAAAAACCTCGCATGCCCGGGCAACTGTCTGGTGGAATGGCATAAAAGTTCACGATGATGCAGAGATAAAAAAAGCCAATGGAGGCATCAAGGTTACCTCATCTCCTGGGGGCTTAAAGTTGCAAGAACACGGCCAAGATGTTCGGTACCGTAATATTTGGATTATGGATCAGTCGAGCTAGGTGCTTTTCTTGGTGCCTGTAGTCTGCTCCTTTCATTTAGCTTAAAGCCTTTGCTGTACAAAGGCCAAAAGTATAAATGCAGTTTGTAGGGTTTGTTTATTTTCTATCTTAGCAAGGTAACTAGAAACTCGTGCCTTTTTTACCCATTAAAGGATAAAAAACGGCACGCAATTTTGATATTAGCGTAGCAAGTACTAAACCTTGAGTTCACCCATTTAGGAAAAGATATCTTTCACGGCTTTACCGGTGCCATCCTTCGTTGCAAAGAATGGTCGTTTTTCCACTTCATAAGCTGTTTTTGGACTGATTCCCATGGCGGTAAAAATGGTAGCGTGTAAGTCTTCAATGGAAACTGGGTTTTCCACGGCCATGAGCGGGCGTTCATTCGCGGTTTTACCATAGGAAAATCCCCCTTTTACTCCACCTCCCCACATCGCCAGGCTGGTGCCTCCCGTGAAGTGCCGATGCAAACCATATTGTTTCATTTCCTGCAATTTATCAGTGCGAGCCCTCGACTGATCCTGTGCATTGGAACCGGGAACTCCTTCGATCATCATGTCCCGACTGAACTCACTGGCAAGAATGACTAAGGTGGTATCCAGCAAGCCCTTGGCTTCAAGGTCTTGGATTAGTTGGGCGACTGGTTGATCAATTTCTTTTTTCATGCGGGCAGCGGTGGTGTGACCATTTTCATGAGTATCCCAGTGCAGGAAGGGTACATATTCTGTGGTTACTTCAATAAAGCGGGCCCCTTTTTCAACAAGGCGGCGAGCTAGAAGACAGCCGCGACCAAAACGGGTATCTCCATATTTAGCATAAGAATCCTTGGGCTCCTGGGTAAGATCAAAGGCATCTTTCTCCGTGGACTGAAGGAGGCGATGGGCAGACTCCATAGAGCGCAACATTGACTCTCTTTGGAAATCACTCAGCTGATCCCGGTTGGGGTTTTGATCGATGAGTTTTTTGAAGTGTTTGTAACGGTTGGAAAAACGGCCCGGTTCCATTCCTTCAGGAGGTTGGACAGACTGAATAGCCTGCTCAGGATAGGGTAAGTTCATCGGGCCATATTCAGATCCAAAAAATCCAGCGGTGGTGAAAGCCTTGAGTTCTTCTTTTTCTCCAACTCCTTCCAACCGCTGACCAATATTTATAAAAGGCGGAATCACTTCATTCTTCGGGCCCAACACTTTTGCCATCCATGCACCTAGGTGAGGAGCTGCCACAGTAAGAGGGGGAACATAACCTGTATGCCAATGATACTGATGCCTCGAATGTAAGATGGATCCGAGATCTGGTTGCACAGCAGATCGTATAAGCGTGCCACGGTCCATGACCTGAGCGATATTCTCAAGGCCCTTAGAAATCTTTATACCGTCCACATTGGTGTCTATGGCAGGAAAGGTACTGAGGATCTTTTTGACTTCAAGACCCTTCTCAAATGGAAGGTAGGCTTTGGGGTCAAAGGTGTCGGGTGCTGCCATTCCTCCCGCCATCCAAATTAATACGCAGGAGTCAGCCTTTGCTTTTGGATGAATGACTATGTCATTTCCCCAAGCTCGGGTTCCTTCGGTGGCAAGTGCTGCGGTAGAAGCCAGGCTGAGTTGTTTAAGAAAATCACGTCTTTGGATCTGTGCTGGAATATTCATGATCAAGTTAGTTATCTAATGATTTGAAAGTCAGGCTGCATAAAGACCAACCACAACAGGTCTTCCACTTGTTTAGGATTCTGGGGGTTTTGTACGATACTTGCCAATACCTGTTTCTCCCCGTTTGTTGGAAGCCGGGCCAGGGTATATTGGAAGAGCCAATCAATAAAGTCTTTTGTATCCGTCTCATCTCTAGTGATTCTTTTGGCACCTTGTTGTAAGTACTGGCTCAGGATATTACCGTTGGCTAAATCGATTGCCTGAAGGGTGGTGAGCTCGGCCGGGCGCGAGGTAACAACTTGATCGCGGTGGGGCCGTCCAAGAGAGCGCATCAGGAAATCATTTTTCACTAAGGATGCCCGAATGGAAGGATCATTATGGTTGGTCCCGGGTGGTGTCTGTTGTGCTTTTTCCAGTGGGCGTTGCCATGGTCCTGATCCGTACGGGTGAACTTCAGTCGCTGCAATCCAATCCTTGTCTAGGAGGAATTCCCAATCTTTATTGGTTTCAATCATGATTGCCTGCTTACCTGTTTCAAAAATAAATTGGGCGATAAAACCAGCCCCTCCACCAAACATTTCTGCATCCACTTCAATTAGGTTTTTGCCGGTTTGAAAAAAGTTGGAAACTTCATGATACATAGGCTTGTTCCATTCTTTAGAAGAGGTCACAAATTGGCCATTTACTTTAAGGGAGAAAGCATTATCACAGGTGGCTAGAAGAGATGCGGTTTTAGGCGTACTTGGGAGGTCGACCCAGGTTCGCAGTTTAACTTTGCGGGCCTGTGAGTCTGGCCCCCATATCCAAAATGCATCGATGTTTTTCGGCTTCCTCGAATCTCTGGTGAGAGTGGAATCGTGACTTCTGAAACTAGGCGAACGATCCACTTTGGCATCCGCCCGCGTCGGATGGGTCTGCGTGACCTGCCAAATGGAATCCATAAGTTGTTCCGCAGTCATACGCTTCGGTACGGGGCCATGAAAAACATAATCGGTGCCTGGTTCTGCTTCCAACCTGTCACTTTTCCCTCCGTAGGCATGGGAGGTCATGACAAATCGGAGAAACTTTTTTAAGTCATAGCCCTCCTTTGCAAATTGAAGGGCGAGGAAATCAAGAAGGTCTTCATTCCATGGCTTGGTGTGCATGGCATCCACGGGATGAACAATGCCCCGACCCATAATCTGTGCCCAGATACGATTAACGATGGTTCGGGTAAATCTACCATTTTCCGGGTGAGTCATGAGGGTTGCAAGTTGTTGAAGTCGTTTCTTTTTGTCTGCTTTTGGGTCTACTTGTCCGAGTTCCGGAAACATCCAGCGGGGTTTGGCCATTTTTCCTGTTGGTAGATCACATCTTTCAAGCTCTAAAGGTTTGTCTGCAAAAATAGCAGCGAGATCGTAGGCTTCCTGCAAAGTCCACCGGTCAATGAAACTGTCATGACAGCTGGCACATTTCATATTTATACCCAGAAACACCTGAGAAACATTCTGTGCAAATTGCATATTTCTTGTTTGGCTGGCGTTTACATTTCCGCGCCATTTGATCCCGTTTACAAAGCCCGCAGCATCTTCCTCTGCATCAATTAATTCCCTGGTCATTTGATCGTAGGGTTTGTTGGATCGTAGGGCCGCGTACAGCCATGATGTAATTTGGGTGCGTCCTTTGGTAATAAATCCGGTTCCGGTGTAATCATTGCGCAATAGATCATTCCAGAATGTTAGCCAGTGATCGGCGTAGGCAATTTCTCTTTCCAAGAGCAGGTCAATTACTTGTGCTTGCTTCGAAGGAGAAGGGTTTTTTATGAAATTTAGTAACTCTTTGGGTGAAGGCAGAATGCCAATGATGTCTAAATAAGCTCTTCGTAAAAAAAGAGAGTCACTGGCGAGGGCAGGGGGAGTTGCATTCTTTTTTAGGTGGTAAGCGTCCACTATACGGTCGATAGGATGATCCCGATTTTCCAAAGCTGGTGGCAGGGTGACGATACGGGGTTTAAGAGGTGGTTCCCATCCGGATGACCCAAGAGTGTAAGACTCATCCCAGTCCATACCTTCCTGTACCCACTGTTTTAAAATCGCTAACTCTGAAGCGGAAACTCCAGGCCCTTTTGGAGGCATACGTTCGTCAAGGTCTGCAGATCCGGTGAGTTCCAGGAAAAAACTCTCCGCTGCATTACCTGCGATGGCTACCTCTCCACCTTCACCCCCAGCGAGGAATTCAACCCGGGTATTTATCGAAAGTCCACCTTTCTTATTTCCATCGGTGTGACACTCGGCGCAATGCTTTTTCAAAATTGGCATCACTTGGTGAACGAAATCAACTTTTGCCTGGCATATCCAAGGTATGAATATAAGGAACGAAAAAAGTGTGGGAAGGAAATTCATCTGATAGTAAATGTATGAATTCCCTTAGTTCTTACGGACATTCATACTGTTGGATGAAGAAGAAAGGTGAACAAGTGTTTTTCAGTGTTATCGATTTTTAAATTTACATCCAAATTCACGACAATGAATTTACAAACCATGAAAGGACTAATCCTACAAATTCTACTTAGCTGCACTCCAGAACCAATACATCCACTCTTGCGTAGCCAATTTTCAAAAATTGGGATAATTTCATTCTGAAATAAAACCTACAAAAGTAATTAAATAGAAAAGAGACTTTAAATGAGACGGTTCATTCAATGAGGCCAAAACAAAATCACCCGAATATGCAGCTGTTTATCTGCACTGCTCTGAGTAATGGCGAAAGTTAAGTACCAAGATACTCCTGTTCTTATCGTGGGTGCCGGATTATCAGGCTTGGCTTGTGCGGTTACGCTGGCGAAGGCAGGGGTTCCCTTTTTACTCTTTGATCAAGCCGAGAAAATAGGAGGTCGGGTACAGACTGATGAAGTCAGTGGCTATCGATTGGACCGTGGATTCCAGGTTCTATTAACCGCATACCCGGAAGCCCAACGATTTTTGGATTATGAAAAACTTGACCTACAGGCATGTTACCCAGGTTCCAAGGTCTGGTTTGACAATCGTTTTCATCGGGTGGCAGATCCAATCCGGCATCCAATGGACGGAGTTAAATCATTACTTACTCCTATTGGAACTTTGGGGGATAAATTGAAAGTTGGGATGATGCGTATGGGACTGCTTTCATCCAAGTCTATGCCTGATAACTGCTCCACCATTAATGCATTGGGAGAAATGGGTTTTGGAGATTCCATGATCAATCGGTTTTGGAAGCCCTTCATGCGGGGAGTGTTTTTAGAAGATGAATTGAGCACTACGATTCGAAAGTTTGAGGAAACATTTCGGTTTTTTTCCACAGGCGATACGGTTTTGCCTAAAAAAGGAATTGGTGAAATCCCCATTCAGCTAGCCGGGGAATTACCCCAAGAAAATATTCTTCTTGGAACTAAAATTTGTAAAGTGGACCGGGATACCATTAAATCAATAGATGGAAATCAATGGCAGGGCAGGGCCGTAGTATTGGCCACCGAAGATTTTCATGCCAATCAATTGCTCGGCTTGGATCAGCCGAATGAGGAATGGAATGCGGTGGACTGCCTGTATTTTTCTCTTCCTACAACCGATCTGCCCAGTGATGAACCAATTCTTTATTTGGATGGTAGCGGAGAAGGACCGATAAATAATCTCACTTTTGTTAGCAACCTCTGTTCATGTTCTCCACCCGGTCAGGCTTTGGCATCTGTAAGTGTAATTGGGAAGAAAGACTTAGATATGGAAAAAATTGCCACATTAGCGATGAAGCAATTGTTTCAATGGTTCGGCCCCATGGTCAAGCATTGGGCATATGTGAAAGGATATCGAATCCGGCAAGCCGTTCCCTCCTGTCCAAATCCGCCGATCCCAACGCCTGCTTTAACCCGGGTTTTTCGATGTGGAGATTATTTTGGACTTCCTTCCATTGATGCCGCAATGAAATCGGGCCGTCTGACAGCGGAGCATATTATTAAGGAACATAATTTCTTACAGGTAAACGGACCAAGAAATTGAGAATTTCTATTTTGTTTCCTAATATAACATTTTGATGAAAAAAGGAATTGTATGGTTTAGAAATAATTTAAGAGTTCCGGATAATGAAGCACTTACCCGTGCATTGCGTGAATGCGATGATGTGCTCTGTGTTTATATTCTGGATACCCGGACTTGGAATGCTTCCGTAGAAGCTCCCAGAATGGGTTCGGTTCGGGCGAAATTTATTCTCGAATCCCTGCATGACCTTCAGGGTGAAATTGAAGAACTGGGTGGATCCATTGAATTTGTTTCGGGCCGGGCAGTGGATGAGATCCCCAGTCTAATGGAAAGCTTTGGAGCTGATCGTTGTTACGCCCAAAAAGAAGATGCCTGGGAGGAAACTGAAGAGGAACGCCTGCTTTCCAACCGGATAAATCTTATTCTCACCGGAGGGAAAGGGATATGGGAAGAAGCTGACCTTCCCTTGCCCTCAACGATTTGCCTGCCGTGTTCAGTTCTTTTCGCCGGAAAGTGGAAAAGAAGATGCAGATTCGCAGCGTTTTCCAATCACCAAAAAGTATAGTCTGCTCATGGAATTCAACAACAGAACTTCCCATACTTACTTCTCTCAGTTTTGAGGACTATCCCAAAGATGAGCGGGCAGTCCTAGATTTTCGTGGCGGTGCTAGGGAAGCAAAAAAATGGATGAATCAATGGATTTGGGAACGGGATTGCCTTAAAGAGTACAAGGAAACGAGAAATGGACTAGTGGGGGCGGATTATTCCTCCAAATTATCCCCCTGGTTATCAATCGGATGTATCTCAGCGGTGGAAGTTTATTGGGAAATCAAAAAATATGAGGAGGAACGGGTGGCCAATGAAAGCACCTACTGGTTATTCTTCGAATTACTGTGGCGGGAATTTTTTCGCTTTGTTGCCCGTCGTTACGGAGCGGGTATTTTTAAGCGGCATGGAATTAAGGACGCTATTGAAAGGGCGACCCTGGGCGATCCGAAAACATTCAAGCGATGGAAAGAGGGCAGAACTCCCAATGCCTTTGTAAATGCCAACATGATCGAATTAGCCACAACCGGATGGATGAGTAATCGAGGTCGACAAAATGTGGCGTCCTACCTAGTGCATGACTTAGGGCAGGACTGGTTGTCTGGTGCCCGTCACTTTGAACAGCATCTAATTGATTACGATCCGTGCAGCAACTATGGAAACTGGATGTATTTGGGTGGGGTGGGCAATGATCCGCGGCCCAATCGTGCTTTCAATCTCGAAAAACAGGCCGAATATTATGACCCCGACGAAACATTTCGTAAGCTTTGGCTGGCGTGACTGCTACTCGGCAAAGAGTATGCAAATGGGGGAGGGGACATTGATAACTGAGCCACGTTGGTAGGTAAGTTTACCGGTTTTTGGGTCAATACGGTGGGCAGCAATGGTGTTGGAATCCGCACCGGCGGCGAGGAGCCAGTCGGCGTTGGGCGTGAGGTTAATGTTTCGAGGGAAAGCGCCGCGGATGGGTTGTACCTGCACCACTTTTAATTTTCCGGTTAGTGGATTGGCTTTGTAGACAGAAACGGTATCATGACCACGATTGGAGGAGTAGACGAACTGTCCGCTCGGGTGAACCAGAATCTCAGCAGACGAATTGAAAGATTCACCCGCTTTGACTTCTTCGGAAATTGCTGGTGTGGTGGTCAGTCTTTTCGCTGTACCCCTTTGGGCATCCCAGGCAAAAGTGGTGATGGAGAGACTGAGCTCATTAAGCAGATAAATGAATTTGCCATCGATGGAGAATCGTATGTGGCGGGGACCACCTCCAGGGATAGAGTCACTTTTCCCGTGCGGAATGATCGCTGGCTTATCTACATCAACTTGGTAGATTACGATCTGATCCAGCCCAAGATCGGGTATGAGGGCATATTTCCCGTCCGGTGAAAATCCGACCCAATGAGGGTGGGGGGCATCCTGCCTTTTATCAACCACTTTGGAACCTCCCTTATGTTCAATCACAGTTGGGTTTTTAAGCACTCCATCTTTGCCAAGCGGAAAAATCGCCACGGAGCCACCTCCATACTGTGCGGTAAGTAAAAATTTTCCAGTTGGATGAACAGAAATGTGACAAGCTGGTCCATCCGGGCAAGTTATCCGGGTAAACTCTTTTAATTTTCCTCCGGCACCAAGGTGATAGCCCACTGTTCCCGCACCGCCCTTCCACCGAGCTACTGCATAAAGGATTTTACCATTTGGATGCTTGGCAAGAAACCCTGGTGAATTGATCTCAGCCGCGAGTATAGCCTGATTATATTTTCCAGTACTTGAATCAAAAGTTGCATAATAAATCCCTTTGGCTTCTCGTCCGCTGGTGCCAAAAAAAACATCAACTGACTTGGATTTCAGCTCAGGAAATATAAAAAACAAGAAAACGAAGGTTAGGTTATTAAAGAGATGCATGAAGAATGAAGTTGAGTCCCTAAGGAGATGGGTTTCTGAGAATTTTGTCTACCATTTATGTTATCAAAGAAGTAGTAATAAATCGAAGGTTCTTGAAAAAAAATAATTTCGAATCATTGTGTAGGAAGAAACAATTCATATTAATTAACAAAGAATATTTCCACATGAGAGAACAAGTATATAAACTTTCTGATTCAGTCGCTAATAGCTCGTCCACAGAACGGGCTGCTTTTATTCGCCGTACCTACTCGCATTTAGCGGTGGCAATCCTTGGCTTCATTGCCGTTGCATATTATCTTGTGCATTCCCCTTTTGCCGCAAAATTGGCATCAAGTATGACAGGCGGAATGAGTTGGCTGGTTGTAATCGGTTTATTTATGGGAGTGAGTTATATCGCCAATAAATTAGCCTTGTCTCAAACTTCCCAGCAAATGCAGTATTTAGGGCTTGGTCTTTTCGTGATCGCCGAAGCGATTGTCTTTTTACCCCTACTCTTTATCGCCACCTTTTATGCTGGTGCTGGACTTATTCAAACAGCGGGGTTGATGACCCTTCTCCTTGTCGGTGGAATTACTGCCACGGTTTTTATAACCAAGAAAGATTTTTCTTTTATGGGTAGTATTTTATCAATCGGAGGATTTGTTGCCTTAGGATTTATCATATGCAGCATGATCTTTGGATTCTCTCTCGGGCTTGTATTTGCCTTGGTTATGGTTCTTTTTGCCGCAGGTTCAGTTCTCTACACCACCTCCAATATACTTCACCAATATCGAACTGACCAGCATGTGGCTGCCGCCCTTTCCCTTTTTGCATCCGTTGCCCTTTTATTCTTTTACATCCTCCAAGTCTTAATGAGCTTGGGTGGTGGTGGGGATGATTGATTGGTTATAATTTAAAATCCCACTCTTCAGGGCTTTCCCTGATAAACTTTTCTTGAAGTCCGCCTAGTGCGGACTTCATTGTTTTTGGCTTCCACAATGGGTGGGCAAAATCGGGTTTTATATCGAGCAGTGGCCGGAGTACAAAGTCTCGGGTAAGAATGCCAGGGTGGGGTACTGTTAAGTTTTGCTCTTCTATCACTCGGTCACCGTAGATGAGGAGATCAAGGTCAATAACTCGGGGCCCATTCTCCCTGATGACTTCTTTGCCTAGAGCCCCTTCGATAAATTGAAGTTTGGAAAGTAACTCCAAAGGCTCCAGGGAAGTGGAAATTTGAGCTGCTGCATTTACAAATGGAGGCTGGTCAGAAAAGCCGAAAGGGGAAGATTTGTATAACTTGGAAACTTTACGAATTTTGGCAAACCTTGCCACGAGAGCCAAGGCGAGCTCGAAAGTTTCACGGGGAACGCCAAGGTTTGCCCCAAGGCCGAGATAAATGTCAGCGTTCAACTTCGACTTGAATTTCACGAAGGCCCAATTTTTTCGTGTAGCGTGGCTTGTCAACCGTAAGTTTTATGTGATCTAGGGGGAATCCTTCTTTGAGCCGAATCGAAAGTAAGTGAGCAAAGCGTTCTAGTGTTTTTCCATCATAGGATGAGCAAAATTCACGAACCGATGAAACCACATCACAATAATCGATACCCAGAGATATATCATCGGTTTCACGAATATTTTCAAAATTGTAAGAAAGTTCTAGCGATACCCTCAGGTCTTGCGGTGCATATTGCTCTTCTTCCAATAGCCCGATGCGAGCCATCACTTCAATTTCTTTCAGTATAATCTTTCCCATTGTACAAAGCCTTAAAGAGGAATTATAAGGATAAAGAGCCCCAAGAACTGGTACTGGGATTGAACCTGAGCCAAGATAGTGTCTTGTTTCTCCATACTAACCAATCCGTGTCAGCAAAGTGATAATAAAGCCAGTCTTGATCCTGCACATTAAATATCCATGGCCAAGCATGATAATTCCATCCATTTAAATCAATAGTCTCAACACCTGCTTGCTTGAAAGTGAGAAGATCTGGTTTGTTGTCTGAGTTAACATCGTTGTTATCTTCAATAATGATGAAGTATGGAACATCTTGAATAGTTGTCATAACATGAAATTTATTCGATTCAATGTATGGGATGGTCAATGTAGAGATTAGTGTTTTTTTTGATAATGCAGGAAATGTACTCCCGAATGTATCGTCGTTAATACTTGGAAATGAAAGCTCTGAAAAAGCAATCGATGAATCCGAATTCACTTGGTAGGTACCAGATCCTGATGCAGTTCCACTAGTTCCATGATGACCTAAACTATAAGTGTAAGTTCTTTGGTCTTCATCGTAATAGATTGTGCCTAGTGCATGTACCGCGGTTAAAGATTCAGAAATATATTCAGTTTGCCCGGGGTAAATACCGTCAATGCTTGAAGATTGGACCGTTACGGTTTCATTAAGGTTAAATGAATGCTGACCAGTTATACGGGAAATCGACGCAAAAATATTAGCGTTGAAATTACCGTATCCTTGTAGGGAGTAGGAGGCTGAGCCTGTCACATCAATCCTGAAATTATTGTTAATTTCAAAAAAATCATAGATCCCATTTAAATTATTATCTATGCTTGTGAAGGGAGATGTGAAGTTACCTGTGAAGGTAGCGTAAACTCCTTGGATCATCATCGAGCCTGAAACTCTAACTTCATTATTTTGAATTCCAGCGTCTAAGAGATTGTAACTAAGCAGTTGAGCATCATCCTCCCGAAACAAAGCTTCGTAGTCGATTAGCGGTGAATATATTTTAAGAGTTGCAGTTTTTGCTTCAATTAGAAAAGGGAAGAAAGAAGTAATGTAAGCCAGCGTTAGAAATTTTATGAAAGACATATTTTTCTTTACTAAGTAGAGTAGGAAATTTCAATCTTTTTGGAGAATCCTTGAAACCTTAACTGCCTGTACCGTTTCCTGCACATCATGGACTCGAAGGATTTCCACTCCTTTTGATACCGCATCTATTGCAGATGCGATAGAACCACCAAGCCGGTCAAGGGGGGAGGGTGCTGTACACAGCTGATCTATCCATGACTTCCTTGAAGAGCCTAAGAGTACGCCCCAAGCGGGGTCAATGAACTGGTCAATGTCCCTCAATAAAAGAAGATTGTGCTCCAGGGTTTTGCCAAAGCCTATACCTGGATCAATCCATAACCTTGGCAAGGGCAGCTTATTGAATTCTATTTTTCGTTGGGAGAAAAACCTTTTAACTTCTTCGACCACATCTTGGTATTGAGGATTTTTTTGCATCGACTTGGGGATGCCTTGTGTGTGCATAGCAATAAACCCCGCACTGTATTCAGATGCTAAGTGTAAAAGTTGGGCAGATCCTCCGGAAACATCATTAATGATGTGAGCACCTGCCTCCAGTCCTGCCTTAGCAACCACCGGCTTGGTTGTATCCAAAGATATGATAAATTCATTTTTAGGAAGGTTTTCAAGAACAGGGAGGATACGGCGAAGCTCTTCCTTTTCGCTTACTGGTTCACTGCCCGGGCGGGTGCTTTCTGCTCCGATATCAATGATCTGGGCACCCTGGTCAATCATAAGCCAGGCATGTTCGATGGCGGTCTTGGGGTCGATAAATTCACCGCCATCACTAAATGAGTCAGGCGTTAGGTTAAGAATCCCCATTACCGCTGGGTATTCAAGTTTAAGGCTGGCGCCATTAAATTGATAATTTGGCATCTTTAGATGTTATCATTTCCTCATAAAGTGAGCGAATCTTGAAGAAATTTTCTCGGCCATTCATGGACCACCCAAGCTCGGAGATTTTCTCAAGAGGGGCAACGCCTCGACCGGTACCACAAAGAAGGATTTCATCGAACTCTGCAATGTGTTGATCCTGAGGAATACCCCGAGAGATCGAGAAACTTATTTTCAAATAGGGGATCAGGTTTTGAAGCGTAATGCCCAAAAGAATATTTTTGTCGGGTATGAGCAGGTTGTTATCTTTGACAAAGATCAGGTTTGAGGTCGCAGTTTCTCGAAGTTCATTATCTTTTGGATCCATGATGATCCAGTCTTCGCGTGTGATTTCTAATTCAGTTAACTTCCCATAGAGATTTTTCTCTGCAGTGCATTTAATGGTGGGATCGGGTCTTCGGTAAGGTAGCAGCCAGCCTTCTACTGGTTTTCCATCAGACAGGGCTGGGCGTACTGATAACCCAAGGCAGTCTTCCAGTAAGCAGATGCGAAGTAATTTATCTTCGTCTTCTTGCAACTTCTGCAGGTACTCTTCCAGTCGGCTGTTAAGCTCATCGAGTCTGGGAACCCATGGAAGCCCAAGAGTGTCCGCATTTTCTAAGATTCGTTGGAGGTGTTGTTTTTTAAAGAGAACATTATGCTTTGGTAATACCCGGAGGGTTGAGAACACACCGTGGCAACCCCAGGGCGTGGGGTGTTCAATGGGATTACCCGATTTCGTCCAAGCAAGCATGATGGATATTTTCGATCAATCTAGTTCCTTCACTGGTTAGAAAGGATTCAGGATGATACTGCAAGCCAAAGAGTTTTCTCTTCAAGTCTTCAAATGAAACTGGAACTTTTCGGATAGGATCGTGGGCGGTAATTTGAATACTGGTTGGCAATTCACCGAGACTTCGGTGTTCAACTTGCAGGGAATGATAACGACCCACTCGAAGTAAGGGGGGTAATCCTCGATAGGTCCTGGAGTTTTGGACGGTTGCAATTTCGGTTTCAACCCCATGAAGGACTTGAGCCTGGCGTACAATTCTTGCTCCTTCAGCTTGAAGGAGTAATTGAAAACCTAGGCATATTCCAAGGAGCGGAGTTTTGCCTTTAACTTTTTCGGTGAACTCCAGCGTTTCAGGATAATCTGAGGGAGTACCCGGCCCGGGAGAGAGTACAATTAAACTTGCGGAGTTTACCAAGTTGGCAGGTAAGGACAATCGGTCTCGCACTTCCACGCTATCAAAACGAGTTAACAAATGCTCTAGGTTCCGGGTAAAGGAATCTTGATGGTCGACGAGTAAAATCATTGAAGCAGGTCGAGGAGGGCCTGGGCCTTGATCCGGTTTTCATTAAATTCATATTCGGGTGTGGATTCTACCACAATACCCCCCCCAGCTTGTATAAAAGCCTTTTCCTTGATTCTAATCATGGAGCGTATGATTAAGTTGAGGCGGATATTTCCCCCATCCTCAATTGTCCCAAAGCTCCCGGTGTAAGGTCCCCGAAAGCAAGGTTCGAGGCGGTCAATCCATTCCATGGTTCGAATCTTCGGGCAACCAGTTATACTACCGCCTGGTAGCATTGCCCGAATGATGTCTTGCAGGCTTTGCTGAGGACGGAGGGTGCCCGAGATTGTCGATACAAGATGATGCAAGTGAGAGTAACTTTCGACTTCCCGGAATCGATCAATCTGTACGGTTCCCGGGAGGCAGATGGTAGACAAATCATTGCGCTCTAAGTCGACCAGCATGTTGTGCTCTGCAACTTCTTTGGTGTCTCGTAAAAAACATTCGATAACTGAGCCATCCTGAGAAGCATGGTCCCGCTGGTAAGTCCCACCAATGGGTCTGGTAATAATCTGGGAGCCTTTCTTTTCAATGACCACTTCCGGAGAACAACTAATGATCGAAAAGTCAGGGGTTTGTAGAAGAAAAGCTTCGGGGGCTGGGTTACTGCTGCGTAATTTCAAAAATGCGTGTAGGGGGCTCGTTTTGGGGAAACCTTCAAAGCGTTGAGAAATTTTAATTTGGTAGGTTTCTCCATCAAGAATGGCTTCCCTTGCTTGCTCAAAAATTTCCTTGTAGTTAGCAAAATCTAGGTTGCAGGTAATCGGGCGACTGGAAGCACCACCTGTAGGTTCAGCACTTGAAAGCCTGGCACTACTAAGAGTGGTCCTGATTTCATCTTCTCTGGTTTCCGAACACGATTCAATGATGGTGTGAGCAGAGAAAAAGCGGATGAGAGAACCGGGCCGGCCAAACCAACCGTCGGGTAAATCCAGGTCTTTCTTGGAATGCAGTTTAATGCCCAGGTTCGAGGCAAGAAACTCATAGCCCAAAAAGCCAACCCACCCAGAAAAACTGAGGGAATTGTTTGGGATATCAGCAGGGCATTTTACTTGATCAAAAAAAGTAGAAGTTTCCTGGTGGTGAGGAAGAAGGATTTCGTCGAAGTCGAAATAAGCGACGATGTGGTCTTTCTCGGTATGGATTACAAGGTGCTTGTCGGTAACTGCCTCAAGCAAGCTTATGGAAATCGGGTTTGAAACCGTAATCATGGAAGATGGTCGAGTAGTTCAGGAAAGCTCAGGATTTGATTGTCTTCAATTTTCGGCTTCCCAAAGAGCAAGGCAGACCAGCCCGCAGATAAGGCTCCTTCAAAATCTCGAGAATGACTGTCGCCGATATGCAAAATCTCTTGGGGCTTTCTATGCATAGATGTTTCCACATGCCGAAAGATTTCGGTATCCGGTTTTTCATAACCGATTTCAGCCGAAATGAAAATTTGATCAAAAAGAGAGGTGATCCCGAGTTCAGTAATAACTTGCCTCAGCCTGGTGTCGTTGTTGGATAGCAGAGCAATTTCATACCCTCGGTTTCGTAATGTTTGTAAGGTGGTTTTTGCCCCCTCAGCCAGTTTCCAGTGATCACCGTGGGCAAATAAATCCCAGAGTTTTTCAAAAATGGGATGGAGTTGTTTTTCTGTGCCGTAAGGTTGAAAGGTTTCACAAACAACAGAACGCCAAAAATCTTTCTCTGCTCCCATCGTACTTTTTTTGTTCTTTTGCGTTTGCCCAAAAATTTTGTAGAAACGGGTATCAATTTCTTCATCTTCAACAATAAGTCCATGTTCACGGGCCGTTTGGGCATAAACTGCACCCACAGATGGCCATGGTCGAATGAGGGTGCCAGCGGCATCCACAGTAAGCAGGCGGTATTTCGAATTCATGAAAAGGTATGGGGCTAAATCGGTAAAAGTGAAAGTTCTAAACAAGAGATAGGCGAGATGCGAGTTTTTCCAAATGGGCTGGGTTTTTCAATTCTGCTTGCTTCGAGTCTTACCTTGGCGTGGTTCTCCAAAGATTCTGCTAATGTTTTTGGTCAGTGGGGTGGAGGGATTTTTAACCATGCCGCTATCATTCTCATCTTTTTCCTGCAGGGCTATAAAATGAAGCGGACTGAGCTTTTTAAGATTTGGCATCAACCTGGGCATACAATCAGGGTACAGGTGGGTATATTTCTTGGCCCTGCTTTGATTGTCTTATGTGCTTGGTTTTTCGACTTACTTACCCCGCAATGGTTGCCGCCTTTTATTTTACTGGCCTGTTTGCCCACTACGATTGCAAGTTCTGTCGTGTTTAGTGAGAAGGCAGGCGGGGATCCTGGCTTTACCTTGGGGCAAGCGACCCTGTCCAACTTGCTTGGGCCTGTTATTGTTTTTTTTGCGTGGGTTTATTTGCAGGGAGACCTTACAGATTTATATGGTACCCGAATCGTAGACCTTATCGGACTCTCCCTGCCCAAAATTATTTGTTTTACCGTAATTCCCATTATGATCGGGTGGTGGATTGCGCAGAGACATCCTTGCTTCGCCAGCAAATCGTGGGGGAAATGGATTATTGGAAATGTACCGCTAATCTGTATAGCATGGCTTGCTTATCTTGCCATGGGCCAAGTCCTTTCTCAAGTGGACGCTCAGATTTGCCTGCAATTATTTGGAGAATTACTTCTGCCCCTTAGTCTTGGATGGGGGGCTTTGGCAATCTTTGCTTGGCTTTGGTCACAGGGGGCAGAGATGAACCGGGAGAGAAGAGTTTCTGCTTTCTTTTGCGTTACCCAGAAATCATTAGCAACTGGGTTGCCTATGATACAGATTTTAGGGGTTGCTGAATGCCAGGCTTTTGTTTTCTGGGTTTTTCCGCTCATCCTTTTTCACTTCATTCAATTACTCTTGGGTTTCCCCATCCTTCATCTCTTAAAAAGAGAATCAAAATAAGGGGAAGTTTTTCACTTTAGCGCTTTAGGGTTGAATGAAGTTGGTTTTTCGGGGATGAAAGTTTTGTGATATGTAAAAGCTTCAAGGATAAAGAAAAAATGAGAAAGGCGGGTCGCTCGGCAGCAACCGTCCTTGACCGTCTCTGCCGTGCGGTGAAGTCGGGAATGAATACCTTGGAGATCGATGAACTTGGTGGCGAAATTATGAAGGAAATGGGAGTAAAGAGTGCATGTAAAGGGTACCGATCAGGTAACAAAATTTTTCCATCCTACACATGCTTGTCCGTGAATGATGAAATTGTTCATGGCATAGGTGTGGAAGACCGGGTATTGAATGATGGCGATATCATTTCCGTCGATGTATGTATTCGGGAAGATGGAATGATTGGGGATAATTGTCGTACTATTTCTGTCGGTAAAGTTTCGTCTGACATTGAAAGACTGCTCCGGGTAGCCGAGGAGTCGATGTATGAAGGAATCAAGCAAGCTTTACACAAAAACCGGGTGGGAGATGTGTCTGCAGCCGTGCAACAACATGTCGAGGCCGCCGGCTTTGCGGTTATTACCAACTTTGTCGGTCATGGTGTGGGGCGCTCTTTGCATGAAGAGCCACAGGTTCCAAACTTTGGGAAAGCGGGCACAGGTCCAAAATTCCGCAAGGGAATGGCCATTTGCATAGAGCCCATGGTAAATATGAAAAAACCGCAAATTCGTATGGGTCCGGATGGTTGGACAGCCCTTGCCGTAGACGGAATGCCATCGGCTCACTTTGAGCACACATTACTCGTGGATGACGAATGTGCTGAAATCCTTACTTTTCCTGAAGGCTTTTCCAGTGCTGAAGAATTTATTACCTATCGTGCTTCCTCATCTCTCAAATAATCAGCATGCTCAAGACCCTTGCAGATAATGTCTTTTCCTTCGATGTGGAATGGATACCAGACCCCAAATCTGGAGAAATCCTTCATGGTGTTGATGCTTCTACAGGGCCCGGAGATAATGCTCGTGCCGCGTTTGAGGCGCTGTGGGCAGGAGCCAGGAAAGATAGTGACCCTGCAGATTTCCAACCGTACCTCAAAACAATTTTGTGCAGAATTGTATCGTTGGCAGGAATTCTTAGAGAAGGACTACCGGGAGGGAGAGCCAGCCTTAAGCTTGTATCTTTACCCGTTGATCCAAGCGATCCAGTCAAGTCTACAGAAAAAGTCATTCTTACCAGCTTTATGAACGCTGTGGGGCGCCGAAAGCCTCAACTTGTAGGATATAATTCTGCCCAGGCTGATGTACCCATTATTGTTCAACGGGCGATCGTTCATGGTCTACCAGGGGCCGGGTTTTCAGAAAGACCTGCGAAGCCCTGGGAAGGTGTTGATTATTTTGATGCCCGTAATTCGGAGTACAATGTCGATCTTGCCGATGCCATGGGACAATATCGCGATCGGCCATCCCTCCATCAAGCGGCTACTTTGAGCGGAATTCCCGGTAAAATCGATGTGAGTGGTGATTCTGTCGCTGAAATGTGGCTAACTGGTAAGCTTGATGAAATTGTGGCTTACAATGAATTTGATGCGTTTACCACCCATCTCCTTTGGGCCCGGGTTGCGCACTTTTCAGGCTTGTTAAACACTGACCAGTATCAGGCTGAACAGGAATTAGTTCGTTCTCTTTTACAATCTGAGATAGAAAACGGCAAAATCCATCTTCAGAAGTTTGTGACTGAGTGGGAGAGATTGCAGGCGATTACCGAGCAGAATTAAATACTGAGGTTTCCCTTTTTGGTTTGTCCGATTGAAGGAAATATGGCGCAAGTGAAGTTTGCCCGCATCACGGATTCGATACATAAAGATATACATATATGATTACTCAAGAAAAAGCTGAAGACGCCTTGGGGCGCATGAACGAAACGCGCGATCTCTTGTTGGGGGAAATTCGCAAGGGAATCATCGGGCAGGACAAGGTTATTACTGAGTTACTGATTACGCTTCTTGCACGTGGTCATTGTTTGCTCACCGGAATTCCGGGTTTAGGCAAGACCCTGCTGGTGAAAACGATATCTAAGTGTTTGAGTCTAGATTTTAAGCGAATCCAATTTACTCCAGATTTAATGCCAGCGGATGTTGTAGGATCCGAGGTGGTGGACGAAGACCCATCCACTGGTCGAAAAAGTTTTCGTTTTGCTCCAGGTCCCATCTTTTCCAATATCGTACTTGCTGACGAAATTAATCGAACCCCCCCAAAAACCCAGGCTGCCCTGCTTGAAGCTATGGAAGAGAGGCAGGTTACGGTGTCTGGTCAAACTCGTCCCTTGGATGCTCCCTTTTTTGTGTTAGCTACGCAGAACCCTATTGAACTTGAGGGTACATATCCTTTACCCGAAGCTCAATTGGATCGTTTCCTACTCAATCCGGTCATTCAATATTTGTCTGAAGAAGATGAAATCAGAATGGTCGGGGAGACTACGGGTGTGGAGCGGCTCAATCCTCAACCCGTGCTATCAGGAGATGACATCGAAGCATTGCAGGATCTAACCAGGCAATTACCAGTACCCGAAACTGTGGTATCGTATGCGGTTCGATTAACTTCTGCATCCAGACCAGATGTGGAAGCTTGTGATGAGTGGACTCGCAAGCGGGTTCGATGGGGAGCTGGCTCGCGGGGTGCACAAGCCCTCATCCTTGCCGCAAAAGCCCGGGCTTTATTAGATGGTCGCCCTAATGCTTCTGGTGAAGATGTGAAATTCTTGGCTAAGTCTGCTTTGCGTCACCGTATTTTGCCCAGTTTTTTCGCTGAATCCGAAGGTTTGGGCTCCGATGACATTATCGCCCATTTGCTCGAAACTGTAACAGCCTAAGCGGATAACGTGTCCACAACCGCGGAAGAGTCGCTACTCGATCCGGTTCATCTGAATCGTATAAATGACCTCTCTCTACTTGCCCGAGTGGTGGTGGAAGGAGCGATGCCAGGTATGCACCGAAGTTTGAGACAGGGCCGGGGGAATGAGTTTTTTCAGTATCGTTCCTATGAACCGGGAGAGGATATGAAGGTGGTTGATTGGAAAGTTTTTGCCAAGCGAGATGAGTTGGTTGCCAAGACATTTCAGGAAGATACAAACTTTACCGTTTTTATTGTATTGGATGCGAGTGCATCGATGGGGTACAAAAGCCCACGCGGAGCCTGTTCAAAATTGAAGTATGCATCCATGTTGGCCGCTTGCTTTGCTTATCTTGCCAGCAGGCAAGGGGATCAGGTTGGATTATTTGGATACGGGGACGAGACGCAGCAATGGATTCGTCCTGCTACTGGAAGCGGGCACCTTCAGCGAGTAATAGCTGGGATTTCTTCGCTCGAGCCCAAAGGGACCAGTCAGCATGAACGGGCCTGGGACCAACTCGCATCGGTATTACCGGGGCGGTCGATGGTTGTGTTTTTGTCTGATTTTTTGGAAGCAGAAGATACCCTAAGTGAAAGGTTACGATTTTCTCTTTCCTCGCACTACGAGTCTTTATGCTTACAGGTCTTAGACCCGGATGAGCTTGATTTACCACCGGAGGAGGCTTTGCGGTTTACAGAAATGGAAGGGATTCTTGAAATCTCCACATCCCCATCTGCTATCCGGGCAGACTACCGGCTGAATATGAATCGCTTCCTGGACCGGTTGAAAAATAATATGAGTTTAATTTCTGCTGAATTTGAAAGTTTTCAAAGTAATCAAGACTTGGGCCACGCTCTGCGCCGCTTTCTAGGTGTGAGAAATCGATCAAAGCGATGAGGTACGAAAGCCAAAATGATTGAGTTCGGGCAACCTGCTGCATTGTGGACAGGGTTGGCTATTGGTCTTCCCATCTTTGCTCACATGGCTTATCAAACAGTAACCAAGAAGCATGCCTTTCCCTCTTTGCGTTTTATCCAGCCTTCAAGCATTCCCCGAACGGGTCGTAAAACTCCATCCGATTTGCTTCTCCTCTTACTGAGGATTTTGCTCTTTTTATTTATCACTCTTTTATTAGCTGATCCTTATTGGCAAGACCCCCGTGTATCTTCTTCCCGTGACCAAGGAAATCAAACGGTGATTGCAATCGATGTAAGCCCCAGCATGGAAGGTTGGAATGGATTACGGGAAGCCAAAATGAGAGCTCAGGAACTATTGAGTACCGAAGATTCTGAATTCGGACTTGTTTCATTTGGAGCTGATGTTTTGCAACAGGTAAAAGTCGGTGCTGAGATGGAGACTTTAGCTGATGCTATTGAAGGCCTGGGGCATGATTGGCGCAAGGGGAATGCCCAAGTGTTCCTTGACCGTGTACCCGAACTTTTTTCCGAGGGAGCGCTTTCCAAAAAAGTTGTGATCATCAGTGATTTTCAAAGCAGTGACTGGCAAGCGGTATATCGAGACCTTATATCAGACGGCATAAATTTTGAACTTTTACAAGTTGGTGCTGGAGAGGAGATTGGTGGGCGGACCAAAAATCAGGGAATTGTGGAAGCGAAAGCAGTACCTGTAGGTTCAGGCAATATTCGAGTCTGGGTAGTTGTGCGGAATTGGGATGCTTCTCCACAAAGCCTGGAACTCTCATTATCGGCAGGAGGAGCAATAAGAGAGAAGCAAAACCTGAAACTTAATCCTCTGGGTTCTGCTCAGGCACAGTTTATTTTACCCGCGGGAGATTTTTCCAAAGCCTCAGTTAGGTTAGAGTCTAAAGATGATTACGCCCTCGATAATGAAAGAAGCTTGTGGCTGAAAGCTCCACCACCTCGGAGATTTGGGTTTTGGATAGGGAATGAAAATCAAAAAGACACCAAGCAGGAACGGGACTTCCTTGAGACCGCGGTCCTTAGTTCCGGTGACAGTGGCTGGAATCGTTGGGAGTCGAGCCAAGATATTGCTGATGAGAAAAGAATGGGAGATGCTTCCTCGGACTTGGAACTTTTATTTGCTTTGGGTGTCGGAGACTGGTTTGAAAAGGAAGCATTGGCTGCAGGTTTGATTCCTTTTTTAGAGGCTGGAGGAGTTTGCCTAATGACCCCAAGCGAACCTTTTTCTGCTTCTATTTCGATAATTAACAAATCCAAGTTAATGGACTTTAGCTTCTCCAAAGTTGCGGGAGCAGCTTCCAGGTCTGGAGAGGTTTTTCGAATTGCTGCACTTGCTCAGGATAGCCCTTTAAGTCAGTTGTTTTCCGGTACTTCTGCTCGTGATCTTTACCTCACATCTTTTCAACGGTTTGGGGTTTTAAAAAAGATCAAGAGCACCTTGAGAGTTCCCTTGCGGGACCGGAACGGTTATGCATTGGCAGTAGTCAGGGAATATGAGAGTGGCGGACGGCTTGTATTTTTACCTTTCCGGGTAAGCCCAAGCTGGACAGATCTACCTCTGCGTAATTCTTTCCTTCCCTTACTTATGGAGATGGTGAAAAAAGGAAGAATGGAATCAACCTCACGGGCTTGGCCTATCTTGGAACCGGGAGATGCATGGACTGGCTCTGAAGTCTTTCGGGCAGAGCAGCCAGGTACTTTTCGATTTGAAGACCAATGGATTGAGGTCGTTCCTTCATTGGCTGAATCTTCACCAGAAGTGAGCACCTCTGCAGAAGTAGACCTGGCCCTTGGTGGCAAAGAAAATGCAAGGGGGCAGCAAGCAGATAGGAGCGGTGATTCCAGTATGGAGAACCGGCTTTCCCTTTGGTTGTGGTTTGCCATCGCTACATCGATTCTCTTGATTGTAGAAATGATTTGGTGCCGACCAAAATTAAAAACCCTTGTGGAAGAAGATAAGCTAAATGCCTGAGTTCATAAAAAAACTGAAGTATGAAGCTCGGGTCTTTCTTTATTCCAGAAGTATCCTCGCCTTGACCATCGGGTTACTGGTTTGGCCCTTGCTCGTTTTCTTCGTCGATTTATACGACCGCTTCTTCCCCATTTTAGAAACCGAAGCTGGAGGGTGGTTATACCTATTAGTTGGGCTTTCTGCCCTGACTTTAGCCATTTGCTTTGTTTATTTTTGGAAGCAGGCCCCCAAAGCCTCCCAAATTGCCCAAGATGTCGAACGTGCCAACCCTGCCTTAATGGATTCCTTAAATTGTGCTGTTGAGTTGGAAGAAAAAGCCAAGAGGCAAGCACTCACATTCATGGAGCAAAGGGTTGTCGATTCCACCAACTCAAGGATCTCCTCTGTCGCTTGGGGGCAGGGCACCCGGCCTGGTGGGCGATTTTGGGGTTCATTACTGGTGGGCGTTATCTGTGGCTTTGTTTTGACAGTTTGGAGTGCAGGGACAAGCCCGGTGCGTAAAGCGTTGGATGCTCACTCTGATGAGCCGGGCCTGAGTCTTTTTACTGCCAGATCTGGCTCAAACCTAGATGAAGTTTTCGAAGCTTCTGGGGAATTTACTCGTGGAGCTGATATTTCAGTTTTTGCTGATATTACAAGAGGCCACCGTGGGCAGAAGCAAGCATTTATAGAATTTATTGAGAAGGGTTCGGGCATTCCTCGGATGGAAATGTTGGTCACTCCGATTCTAGGCAGATTTGAGTTTGTAGTTCCTTCCTTAACCGAACCTTTTGAATATCGTGTTGTTACGCCAAGTCTTACAAGTGACTGGAATAAATTAGCACCTTATGATCCACCATCTGTTAAAAGTATTTCCTGGAATATTCAGCCCCCTTCATATTTGAAGCAGAGTAATTTTTATCATGAGGGGTATGGCTACATCCGAGCCCCGGAAGGAAGCTCGATAGAACTTGCCCTTGAAGTAGGCGATTTGCCTAGGAATGTCAGTGCCACCCTTTATGGTAAAGATACCAATCAGAGCCTGGAACAGGGAGTTGACGGTATCTTTCGGTTTTCTTTTACCTTGGATTCTGAGTGGAAGGGCCAACTCGTGCTAGCGGACAGAGATAAACCAAATCGGCCCCATGTCTTCTGTGAGCCTGTAAGTTTTTCTCCCATACCTGATGATCCGCCCATCGTGGAAATCACTGAGCCTGCCAAAGATCTGCAACTTCCAGCTGATGCCCAATTTCTTGTTGAAGTGTATGCATCCGATGACCATGGAGTTGCGGATGTAAGGATTCATATTTCCCATGCAGGAGAAAAAATAGAGGAAACAATATTTGTTGAACCTGTAGAGCCAGAAAAAGCCCAAACTTATGTCTTCGACCTCAATGACCATCCCTTGGCCATTGGGGATGTGATAACCTACATGGCTCTTGCCATGGATAATAAGGAACCGGAAGGGCAACTTGCTCGCTCGGAAATTTATTTCATTGAAGTGTTGCCCCCAGAGGGAAATTCCACGGATTCCGAAGGGGAGGGTGAAGGAATGTCAGATACCAAAGAAATTCCCATCCGGGATTTTATAAATAAGACCAAGAAAATCATTCGGGATTCTTATGATGGATTACTCGAGGATAATGACCTTGCGACTGAAAAGCTATCTCTCGACATCGCCAATGATGCCTTGAGCTTAAAACACGAAATGACGAAAGTTTTTGATGAGAATGAAGGTATGTTTCCTATTGTCGATGGGATTGATTTGGGGGAATTACTAAACGAAGCCACTTACCACATTGAACAAACAGAAATTTTTGCAGGCGATATCATGCTGGAAGATTCTTTAGAGCCTTCCGAGAAAACCTTGAGGAAACTTGTTCAGCTTTATGCATTGCTTCAGAAGATGAATAAGAAAAAGCAAAAGGGAAAGTCGGGAAAGCCCAGCGAATCTACTGGTGAAAGCGAAGAGCCAAAAGAAAGTGAAGAGGAGCCCGAGAGCCAATCAGAGCAACTCAGCCGTATGGCGGATGATTTAAATAAGTTACAAGATTTAGAAGACCGCCAGCGTGAGCTTAATAGAGAAATTGGCCGGGCTGCAGGGCAGGGTACTCAGGGTGCTCCCAACCAAAAATCTGCCTTGGCACAAGAAGATATTCGAAGAGATCTTTCAGGTCTAGAAGATGAGTGGTATGAGCGAACTGGAAAGTTGGGAGACGTGGCAAAGCTAAAACAGGCAGGCAGAGAAATGAAGGAAGCCGCCGGTGACCTGCGAAGAGATGAACCCCGAGAAGCTCAGCCTCATGGCGAGCTTGCGGAAGAAGCAATGGGAAGTGCTATTTCAGAACTACAGTCCAAAATGGCTGCTCTCGCGGGTAGTATGGTGGATCAACTCAGTAAGGGAGCTGGTGGTCTGGCGGAAAGTCAGCGAGAATTACAATCCGAAACGCAAGGAGCAAGTCCGGGCAAGGGGGATCAACTTAAAGGCAAGCAAGATCAGTTAAACCAGTCGGCGGGTGAACTCCTCGAACAAATTGACCAAATGGCTCGAT